>TARA_B100001093_G_scaffold32152_1_pt1 | contig 133318 bp, 146 predicted proteins | sample TARA_B100001093 | Tara Oceans TARA_B100001093 (sample SAMEA2623116) | marine metagenome | biome: marine biome (ENVO:00000447); feature: surface water layer (ENVO:00002042); material: "saline water (ENVO:00002010), including plankton (ENVO:xxxxxxxx)" | depth 5 m | reverse complement strand
TCACTATGGATATTCTGAGTACAAGTAGGGCAAGTATCATTAGTGGTGAAGAACTCACGATTCTTAGAAATCGTACTAATCTTCTGAGCAATCTTCCCCTTTAAGTTTCCTAGTTTGCGAATCTTTGCTTTTGCATCATGAACACTTTCACGTTCTTCAGTATAACGTTTGATGTCCTTTTCAAGTAAACCATTGTCTTGATTTAGAACATCAATATCGATATTGAGTTCACTGATCTTATTGTTAATCTTTTTGATATTATCTTTACCACGACTTTCAATCTCCTTGATAAAGTTTTCCTGCATCTTTACTTTGTCTGTAAAAGATTCTTTCTTCAGAGAAATAACTTTTACATCTTCTTTCCTCTGCCGTAATTTTTCTTTTACAAGAGTATTCATGGTAGAAAATATTTTAATATCAAGAATATCTTCAATCACTTCTCTTCTACCAGCAGAAGAAAGTTGCATGAAAGGAACAAAGTTACTACTGCCAAGAATTACAATCTGTGTGAAAGATTTATAATTCATCTTCAATATGCTTTGTTCTAAAAATTTCTGCTGATCATTAGCAGAAGCATCTTGATTCAATAAAGTATCATCTCTATAAATTTCAAATATGTTTGGTTTTATTCCTCTACAAATTTTCCATGAAATAGAACCAATAGTAAATTCAATTTCAACTACACAATCTTTCTCATTTGTAGTATTAATTAATTGTGGTTTATTAATTTTACGAAAAGATTTACCAAATAAGACAAAGGTAAGTGCATCTAGAATAGTAGATTTTCCCGCACCATTCTGTCCAATAATCAATGTATTTTGATTACTGTTTAAGGTTATTTCTGAAAACTGATTACCAGTTGATAGAAAATTCTTCCATTTAATTTTCTCAAAAATTATCATCGTATTCTTCAGGTGGAATAACTAAATCATTTGGACCAATAATAGCATAAAGATATTCATGCTCAAAACAGGCATCAATTAAAGGTTCATCTTCAACTTCTACTGCTTTCATTTTTGGAGAACCACTTTCCTCAAGCATCATAACAAATCTTTCGGCATCGTCACCGTTCTCCCAGATATAAAGAACATTTTCACCATCTTCATCAGTGACAGAATATGCTCCTCGTTCATCTTCTCCATCAATTACTATGATATACATGTTAAATCATTTCACAAGCTTCTTTATAGACTTCCTCAATGATTTTAGACAACTCAGTTCTGTCCAAATCTATCTCAGATTCTTGGATATATTTATTTAATAAACTTAATGTATTTTCAGATTCAGTAGTGTCAAGGTTTTCTTTAGAATACCATCCATCAAAATTATAAGTTTCGATGATCTTCAGATCTGCAACATTAGTTGAATAAAGTTTATCAATAAATTTTTCAAACTTTTTCTTTTCAGATTTTTTACGAATAATAAGTTTTACAATTTTATTTTCATATTCAGAAAAATTGAAAGTTTTATAATCAGTATCTTCATAATACACATTATAAAAAATTCTGTAAGGATTATTAATATATTCGTGTTCTAGAGTTTCTGTATCAAAGATAGTAAACCCTCTAATATCATTTACATCGTTCCAGTAGATTTCGTAGGGGTTTCCTGTATAGTGGATGTTTCCATGAGACGATCTAGTGTGATAGTGACCGCTGAAGACTTTGCTGAACTTTGCAAATAATTTGCTCTCATGACCATGCTCCATGATGCACTGTTTATTAGCAGCAAATCCTTTGAGCTCAAGGTGCCCCATCGCGCATTTGCAATCTGTCTTTTGAACAAGTTTGAAAGTTCTGTCATAATTTTCATCATTAATCCATGGTATAAAGAGTATTCCTAAACCACCCAAAGTAGTTTCCTCTGGGTCAGAATATACAGTTACATTATCATATTCACGAAGCAATAAGTCAACCGCATTTACATTATTTGTATTTTTATAAAATGCTGTATGATTACCGACAATTGTATGCAAATGACATCCCATATCTTTTAGGACATCATAATAATTATCTTTTGCCCACTTTAGAGAACTAAAGTTGATTCCTGTTCTATTATCAAAAGTATCTCCCATATCAACAATAGTAGTGATACCACTATCTCTTAGGTATGGAAAAAATACCTCATTATAGAACTTCAAAAAATAATCATGGAAGAGTTTTGAATTCTTCCTAGCACCAAAATGCTGATCAGTAATAAGAGCAATTTTCATGCGTTATCGTTGCCCATGTTTCGTATTTTAGAATACACTGCATCCTTGATGCTATTATAATCCGAGTAGTTTGAATTGTCAACCGTGTTATCATTAGTGAAGACCTGATCAAATCCAGTCTTCTCCAAAATTTTATTTTTAATATCTAATTGCTTTTTCTCTTTTTGAATACGTCTCAGAAATGCGTAGTGAATAATCTGAGTAAAATACGCAAAAGGATTCGTAGATTTTTCTGGATTAAAATTGTGAATGTACTGAATACAATTTTCTACTCCATCAGAGATCATATCATCTCTAAAGATATAATTAACAAAGTTTGGTTTATAAGAAAGATGAGTTGCAATTTTTAGAAAACATTCACCAAGATAGTTTGTAATCCTTGGTTTTGGTTTTTCATCTTCTTGTGCTTTAAGAACACTTTTTTTGTATTCAATAATAGCATCCAGAAATTCTTTATTGTTTACATAATGTTCTGACTGTTTTCTTGGCATTTCATCTCTACCCATAATTCAAGATGTATATATCATACCATGGCTTGACAAATATGTAAAGTACGCCTAGGATAACTCTGCTAGGGTTGATAAGGATTGTATCGGTTAGCTTTTATATAAGTTTTCTAAGTACTTTCTGGCTTCATCTACATCATTTAGATACCCCATTTTTCTACTTAGATTGTGTTTTTGGAACTCAGCATTAGTTTTTCTCCAGAATGACTTGTACATTTTTATAGTAGTTTCATCATTACACTCTACAATTGTTAAAACATTATCCATATCAATTAAGATCATATCTGCAGATGATGTTTTTAACCAAGGATCTACTTTATAGCATGGTTGACCTCTAACAATAATTTCTTCTATTGTAACTGGATTTAATAATACCAGAAATGTTTTATCACCTTCGTCAGAAGGTGATATCATAGAGAATACCTCCTCAGAATTTTTTAGTTTAACTGTTGCATGAAATTCTTCGTAATTTTTGTTCATTATTCTTTAATATCGATATTGATAATTTCATAATTAAAGTCTTCTTGATTATAAATTTTTATTCTTTCAATTAAATGATTTAAAGTGTAATTTTTTGTTCCTCTGATTGTACAATCATCAGAAATATCATATAGTATTGCTTTTGTTTTGTTGTTTCCTTTTCTCAGGACTCTACCTATTGATTGTAGATTACGGATTCTTGATTTAGACGGACTAGCAAAAATAACATTATGAAGATTTCTAATGTTAATTCCTGTGGAGAAGGTTCCATATGAAGCTACGATAATTGCGTTAGTTTCATTCTCAGTAATTCTCCTTACATCTTCCCTCTCATCAGTATTTACTCCACCATGTACGAAAAAGACTTTTCGACTTTCACCTACCTTGCTATTTATTTCATTAAAAAGTGGCTCACCATGTGTGGCAACCCGACTATAAAGAATAAGTGTATTTCCATTCAAGCCATTTGCTAAGTTAACAATAAATTTATTTCTCTTTTCATGAGTAATCAGATATTGTATCTCATCTTCATAAGTTTCAAATTTTTTGGGATTGTGGTTTAATATAAGACATCTAATATCTAAATCGGAAACATGACCTTTTTGCATAAGTTCACTTGTTCGTGTTACTCTGTAGCATGGTCCAAATAATCCTTCCAAAACCCATTTATGAGTTTGAGTTCCATCTAGTGTTCCTGTAAAACCATATCGATACTTGGTATGATGAAGATGTGTCATGATTGTAATGAGAGACTTACTCTTAAATAAGTGCGCTTCATCACCAATAACAACATCAAAATCTTCAAAATAACTGCGTTCTAATTTATAAATAGACTGCCATGTAGTTACGGTTACAGGAAGATCAGTTTCCTTTTCTCGTCCTGCATATATTTTATGACAATATGAATCTGAATTCCAACCATAATCTCGAAAGTCAGAGACTAACTGATCTACTAGACTGGTCGTCGGAACAACTATCAGAATTTTTCTATTCTTATCCATATGATATCGCACGACAGCGTAAATCATCAGACTTTTTCCTGACGCAGTGGGACTTAACAGAATCTTTCTGTTATATTTTAATGCGTCATGAACTGCTTCAATCTGATAATGTCGTGGTGTAAGAGAAGTTATTGATGATAGATAATCTTTAACTCCTTCTAGACTAATTTCTTTATTAATCTCAAAAGGTTTTCCATAGTATTTGTTTGTTACAAATTCGTATGAGTAATCATAATTACTGCAAAATTCTACAAGTCGATGTAAGAGACCTATGTACAGTCTTTTAGATCTCATATCAAATAAATGAATTTCACCATTCCAATTTCTTTTACGATACTGGGGCATAAATTTTGCACCGGGAACCTCAAATCTAAAATGATCTCTTAGTTCATATTCTATGTGGGGTTCTGTAGTAATTTTTAAATATACTTCATTGCATTTTTCTACTATTAAATCAGCCATATCCAGATTGAAATCTCAAGAACTCTATAGAATTTTTTATTTGATAAGTTCTATTAGAAACTTGCTTGAGAATGCTATCGATGTAGTTAATCATAACTTGATAATATTCAATTTTCATAGAGACTGTTGAAAGTTTTTCATCAGCATCAAGATATTTTTGCATTGCATCCTTGTCTCTTACTTTTTTAGGGAAAGGATTTTTTACATATACATCTGGATCTGCTTTTCCAGAATAATATTCATACCGTTCGTGTCGAATATTCTTCCTTTGTTGCTCTGCTTTTGTTTTTAATAGAACTAAATTATTGTAAATGTCATAATATTTCGCATGTAGAATAGGAACTTTGAGTGATTCTTCATGCAAATTATCAATATCAATATGAGAGTCTTTTTCCCACATTGACTTAATCATTTCAATGTCAAATGTCATACTGTTTCTTGTGCGTTAAATGAGTCTGTTATATCGTATATACTATACTTGAAAGTTGCTGTACATGTAAAATATTGAATATCAGTATCTGTTGCATCAAATTCAATATCTGATAGAGATATTGGGAACATATCTCTAAATTTGACAATATACTGAACATTCTCATTACTGGTTAGAATTTGTAATGACCCATCAGAATACAAATTCATTTCTTGACCAGGACTAAAAGATTTTCCTGTTAGTGTATATTCTTTTTGCAAATCATAAATTTGCTGAAGAGAATCTGGAAATCCTAATCCTCTAATCCAGTTTTGAATCTCTAGGTAGTTTTCTAAATTTTCATCTACTAAAAATCTTAAACTAAAATCATTAAAAGACATCATATCACCAGGAACTGGTATCATCCTTGTGTATGATGGTTGCACAGCAACACCAAGATCTACTCCAGGCAGATTCACCGAATTTGTGAAAAAAGAAACTTTTGGAGCTCGGGTTAGATTAAATTTAAATCCTACCGGAGATAAAAAATTCCTGTTTTGTATTTGCCTTTTGTAAGCATTAGACATTTTTAAAGACTAGAGATAATCTATTTATTCCAGTCCCATTAAGTAATTTTTAAGTGAATGTTCCAATTCTTTCTCAGTTAATGCTGGTTCTTCTTTTAAATATTCTTCTAAAATAAACACACAATGATTTTTCATTGCGTCATCACTGGACCATGAAAGTCTATCATTAACAATATCTCTAGGTGTTTTTAGCATCATTATTTTTCTGCTCTAGTATGTATATGCATAAAAAAAGGACCTCCAAAGAGGTCCTGTAAAAACTTTGTGAAAAGATCACATGAGGTTCTTGACTGTTACTCGTCTGTAGTAACGGTTTGCGTTAACCTGGAGTCTACCAAGACCCTGATTACCTGCATCACCTTCAGCAAATGGGTTAGCAACTAGACCGTAACGAGTCTTGAAGCCAATCTTGGGCTGGAAGGTGTTCTCACCAACGGCACGAACCATTTGGAGAGGAACATAAGGACAATAGAAGAGTCCTGCGTCATAAGGTGAAGTACCCTTATAACCTGCAACATAATACTGGTTAGCAGCATTGTTTGCAGAATATGGATCGATGTATACACGGAACTTACCGAGTAGAGTACCAGCAAAGGTGTTGCCAGTGTCATCGACATTGAGGTTTGCGTTGAGTGCTGGGGTGTAGTCTAGAACACCAGCCATGGCTAGAGCAGAAGCAACGTCTGCGGAGCACATGATGATGTTACCCTTTCCTCTACGAGTTCTTTGTGCAATCTGGTTCGCATCTCTTTCGATTTGGAACAGAAGACCCTTGAACTTCTCAACAGACCAACGACCGTTGGAGTCGATGTCTAGGTCAAATTCACCAGCAGTTGCGGTGTTGACGGTAGCACCTTGCTCAGCAACCTTGTAGATGGTTCTGATGACTTCACGGTTGATCTCAGCAAGAATCTCTGTGGAGAGAATGTTTGCGAGTTCAGCCTCAGCATTGAGACCGTGGATTGCCTTGATGTCTTGTGCAAGTTCCAAGGAGTACTCAGCTTTGAGTGCTCTGGACTTAGCGGTTACAGTGACTTTCTCGATTGAGAATGCCATCTGGTTGAAATGATCAGAATCACCTAGTGCTTCTGCATCATCGGTTCTTAGACCTTGACCAACATTGTATGCTAGTTTATCAGCACTTGCAGTTGGGTTAAGAACACCGGGATTGCTACCAGATTGTGCGGTAGTACCCATACCGGAAGCAACATCACTAAATCCGTTAGCGTTGTCGAATCCAGAATCTTGTCCGGAGAATGCGGTATCTGCTTCGTTGAAGAGTGCTTCGGTTCCAGTCTGGTTTGTATAACGGGAACGCATTGCGAAGATGAGTCCAGTAGGACCACTCATTGGCTGAACACCTGCGAGGTCATATGCGACCAAGTTGGGCATTGAGCGTCTGATTAGAGAAATCAGAACAGGGTCGAAACCTCCGGTGCTTCCTTGGACACCACCTCCGGTGAATCCACCATTACCAACTGCGTTGGCAGGTGCTTCTGCGAGGAAAGAACCAGAATTGTTAAAGGAATTCTGCTCTCTAAGGAATTTTTCTTGGTTTTCTAGCAGGACTGCGGTAACTGCTCTCTTATGGGAATCTTGAATGTTATCAAGACCCTGATGATCGAGAACGGGTGCCCACTTCTCCTGCAACTGCTCGGAATTGAACATTGCGGTTTACCTATAAAGTGTTTGTTTTGTTTGAGTAATATTAAATTCAGTTTTTAGCAAATGAAGAGAGTGTCTTCAGGTATGCTGCCATAGATCCAGTAACTTCTGCTGGAGCAACATCTCCACCTTCAGATAGTGTCTCAGTTTTTGCTGCTGAAGATGACTTAGAAGAGAAGTATGATTCTCTTAGCATTTCCAACTTTTCACGATATTTTGCTTCACTTTCAAACTCTACACTTTCAGCAAGTGAAGCGAGCTTTTCCTTCTGTGTGTCTGCAAGACCATCAGAAACTTGATCAAGAATACCCTCTGCTACAGCCTCTGCGAGACGGGAGTTTAGGGAAACATTCTTCTCAATTTGCTCGTTGAGTTTAGTCTCCATTTCATCAAGTTTTTCTACCATGCTATCTAGTACATTGTATTTTTCTTCAGGGATAGTTACATAATGTGCTTCAAAAAGTTCCTTCATACCTTTCATGAAGGATTCAGACATTTCAGTCTTAAGTGCATTTTCAATAACGAGTTGATTCTCATTGAACCACTCATCAGCAACATACTCTAGATAAGAATCTGCACGTTCTGCAAGTTCTACTTTTGCTTCAGAAATTTCTTCAGCATATGTTTCTGCATATTGCTTCTCCAACTCTTCTTTGATTGATGCAACCTTAGAATTGATTGCAGTTTCAAAGATAGTTTTTGCTTTTTCTTTAAACTCTTCAGAGAGTTCTTCTTCTCCCATCAATGCATTAACATCTTCTTCGATGTCATACTCTTCTACAGATTCTTCCTCTGCAACAACTTCAGTCTCTTCTTCAGAAGTTTCTTCTTCGGATACGACTTCAACTTCTTCTTCAGAAGTCTCCTCTTCAGAAACCACTTCATCAGTGACTTCTTCTTCTTCCTTCATGCCTTTTGGCATTGCATCTGCAGGCTTAGCACTTTTATTAACAACATCTTTGACTTGTTTTAAAGATGCACCAGGTTCTTTAAGTTTTGCTGATTCATCATCAGGTCTATAATTATCTGGTGTTGGGCCACCCAGATCTTCAACCGAACCAAGTTGGGTTCCTGGATCAGACATTGTTGGCATTGGGTCTGCTGCTTTTGCTCCAGCATTTACAGCAGTTTTGGATTGCTTAGTGCCTGCTTCCATTTCTTGTAATTGAGTATCACGGGACATTTGAACTCTCCGATTTCCGTTTTTTAAAACTATATTTATTTATTAAATTAAAGATTTGAAAGAAATTCATCAAATAGGTTGAGTTTATACTCATCAAGTTTCTTTTGATCTACTAAAATATTAATTTTCTTTACCATTTTCTCTGCAGATTGTTCACGAAGAATTCCTCCTTCCCAAATCCACTCTTTTCCTTCCATAATTCCCTGTACAAATGCATCAGGTGCAGATGGATCTGCAACAATATCTGCCGCAGTTGCTAACATAAAATCTTCACCAACTTCTTGATAACCTTCTTTTGTAGGACGTAAAGAACCTATACCCCTAGAAGAAACACCGAGACATACACCTTCTTTTAAAAGAGACTCAGCAATTTTACCCATTGGTGTGGATAAAATTTGTGCTTTACCAATAAAGTCATTTCCATTTTGCTCAAGAGAAACAATTTTATGAGAAACACGATCAAGATTAATGGTTGGACCATCCGGATGACCGAGTTCACCTAAAGCACGACCTTTTGAAATATGCTCATCATTATATCGTTTTACCTCACGTTCCATTACATTGAGACGATATACTCTACCGTTACGGTTTTGTTGCTCGGTTTGGAGAAAAGGTCCTTTAATATAAAGAGTTTTCTTACCGTTTCTTGTTTCGGTAATAACTTCTACCTTTTCGATTTCTTCTCTGATTAGTTTCATGGTTATGCAGTAAATCCTACTTTTGCACCTTTGACTGCTGCGTTTGCAGCAAATACGCAATGCGTATATTGTTTTTCAATAATTTCAACAGAATTACCTGGAAGAGTCATTGAACCAACAACATCTCCACTTTGAGTTTCTACTACAGTAACCAAACGTGCTGTAGAAGAATCATTTACAAGTCTAACTGCAGTTGCTTGAGAAAAACTAGTAGCAGTACCTGTGGTAGTTGGTAAAGCTATTTCAGCTCCCAATAATAATGTTCTAGCCATAGTACAAAAGTGCTTTTATAAGTTATTTATACTTCCTCTTCTTCCTCAGGCTCTGTTTCATCAAAAACAGAGTTGCTAATAGATGGTTTCAAGTTTTCAATTTTGTCTGCACTTTTTGTGAAAAGAACATCTTTAATCTTATCACTAATTTGTGAAGGAGATTCATCCTTCATGATCAAGTCTAATAAATTGTCCATGTTAAAAATGAGTGTTTGTACTGATATTTATCAAATTTCTCCACTATTAATATCTTTAGTATTAATTTCAGGTGGTTCTGCAGATGCAGCGTCAGATTCCATATCGGGTTCCATGATTGGATCTCCTAAATCATTACCATTAGGTGCAAGTGGCATTCCTGTTTGTGGATCAATTGATGCAGGATCTGGTATAATTCCTGCTTTGATTTCTTTTTCAATGAGTTTATCTTGTTCGATAATTTCCTCATCACTTTGACGAAGGATTTTTCTTCTTAGATAATCCTGAGAATAATACTTACCGACATATGGTTCCGCAGTTGCAACCATATTAAGTCTTTCCGTCATCAACTCAGATTCTTTTAGTTCTGAGAAGTGATTATCGTATAAGAAATCATATTGAATATGCTCACTCATAGACTCCCAATCTTCAGGAGTAACAATATTCTTAAGAATAAGTTGAGTCTTGAGCATATCATTGAACATATTTGAGAATCTCTTTCTCAAACGTCCAACAAACTTGGTGAATTTAAGCTCATCTCTGAGAATTTCAGAAGAACGACCAAGATTAAAACCACTATCACCGTCCATTCTTGATGGTGGAACATTAAGTGACTTATATAATTTCTTTTTAAAATAATCAATATCAGTGATTTCTCCTAGATTTTGACCACCAGGAAGTGTCGTGATTTCTGTACCACGACCACCTTCACGACGAGGCAACCAGAAATCTTCTAGCATACTCATGTATTTTTTATCATCACGAATCTCACCAGTGTTCGCATCGTATACTAATTTGTTACGATATCTACTCATAACATCACGCAAATATTGTTCTGCCTTCTGCTTAGGTAGATTACCAACATCAATATAGAAGATTCTTCTTTCTGGTGCTCTTGATAATCTGTAGATAACTAATGAATCTTCAATCATTCTAAGTTGATTGAGTGACTTAATTGCCTTATGCAAATAAGATAATGTAGTTCCTTTATTTCTATCTACTAGTCCAGAAGTGCAATATGAAATAGCATCTTTTGTAATCTTTACACCTTTAGCATCATTCATTCCACCAGATGCAGTATTGGGATAATTTAATTTTGGTGTATACATGAAGTATTCTTCTACTTCAGGAAACACATAATCCATTGGATCTTCTGTGTTTTTCCTTACTATTACACCTATATTACTATTATCTTTTTTAGTTTTACGAACATAACGCATTTTCATTGCGTCAATATATCGCAATTCTTGAATACCCTCTTCAGGTTTCTTTAAATCTATAACTTTATGGTAATATAGTTTACCATCAATATACCAGTTTCTATAGATCTCATGACATTTTTTATCGAAATCAAGGAGATCTAAAATTGTTTTAAATTCTTGTCTAATTTTTCTTTTAATACCATCACTGGCATTCAAATTTGATAATTCTATCTTAATGGGAGAATCATCAGAATCTGAAACTATTGCTTCATTGACGATATCTTCTATAGCACTGTCTACTTCTGGATGAAGTGACATTTCTCTGTATCTTCTTAAAAGATCAGATTCTGTTTTATATACTCCTTCAATATCTACATAAGAACCAAAAAATCCCGTACTCAAATAATGATCAACCCCGTCCTCATTATTAGGAGGAACAGGGCTGACTATCGAGGATGACTTTGGATCTGAATCTTCAATTGAAAATCCAAAGAGTCTTGCCATAATTTAATTATCCGTTTTACTTATTTATCTTAGTTTAACGGAGGTTTCCAGGACCGTCGTTCATTTCAAAGTATTGAACCTGGAATTCAACAGTGAACTCTTCAATTGCATCTGTTGTGTCATAAGAGACATCAATAGCAGAAACATTAGAAGGCCAAATGTCAACAAACTTATATGATCTTAGAACTGTAGTGTCTCCACTTCCGGAAGCACCGAAACCTTGACCTTGAGCCTTGACATTTTCACGGACTTGTGTTCCTTCTAACCTGTTACTTCTTCCAAGTTGGAAGACATTTGCGTCAACCATGTAAGAAGCTGGGTTAACAGCACCAGTTGCGTTATCAAGTTTGGATAGTAAGTTCATCCATGCTTCGAAAGCATGTCTTAGAGCAAAATCTTCATCGTTGATAACAGTTACTGTCCAGGTATCGAATGTTCTATCTCCAGCAACCTTCAGAGTTCTACCTCTGAAGGGAATTTCTACTGAAGCAATATTAGATGCTGGTAGCTGTGCTGCCTTGCACATAAATCGAAAGTCTATCTTCTGGTCAGATAACCAATAAGATTGGACCTCTGCCGGAAACTTATCAATTGCAACCTCAAAGAGATTGGGTCTAGCTCCACCACCAGCAAGTCTTGTCTTGAATGCTGATAAGTTCTTAAGTGAAGGATTGTTGTTTGCCATTTTGGTTTTACTCCCTTAGTTTAATTTATTGTATTATCAAACTCTACCAGCAACTTCATCGAAGCTGATGCCAGTTCTCGTGGCAACAAAGGTGAGAGTTACATAGTTGATAGACTTGGCAGGCTTCAGGAAGATGTCTGCTCTAAACTCATTGTTATCAATAATATCTGGAGTGTTATTTGTTTCATCACAAATAACCAGGAATCCGAAGAGACCTCTCTTTGCTTGAACATCACGGAGGAAAGGTTCCACAATGTTGATGAAGTTTGCTCTTGTGATCTCATCATTGAGTTCAAAGAGTTGTGCATCAGCAGCACTCTTAAGTGCTTGCTCAATTGTGAGGAATAGACGACGAACATTAATTCTGTCGAATGCGGAAGCATAACCGAGAGCAGTCTTGTCACCGAATAGGATAATTCCAGTTCCAGGAGTATTGGTAATTGGGTTAATTCTGTTAGGATAAAGTTTGTCTCTTTCTGCTTTGGATGGGTTATATGCTAGTTTGATAGCATTGTTTATAACACCTCTCTGCTGACCAGCAGGAGAGAACCAAGGGAATGATTGAATACTAGTTCTTACACAGAGACCAGCAACATCACCATTTGTAGGCACATAACGGAACTTGTTATTGAACCTGTCATACATGTACTTGTATCCACTATCAAATATTGCATAAGAAGAGGAACTTAGTGGAGAGAAGAATTCAATAATGTTGTTAGTTTGAGCATTACTTCCTCCAGCAACATCAATAACATCTGCACGATGTGGTGAAATTACCGCAATACAGTCTTTTCTTTCTTCAGCAATTGCAATTAATGCTTGTGCTTTTGCTTGAGATTCTGCCTTGCTGTCACAACCAGGACCCATTAAGAGGTAATCAACTGCATGTTCATCTTCATTTCTAATTACTCTGTAAGAAGTTGCTATGTCAGCAAGTGATGCCTTCATAGATCCAGAAGTATCCGAGTAATCTTTACCACCAGCTAGTGAGTAGACATAGTTGCCAATTGATGCGAATGTGACATCCTGTGCATTTTGACTCCAAAGACCATCACCAGTGCTAATTCCAGTAAAGGATGTGGCAACACCATTATCAGCAAATCCAGTTTGTGCTACTTCTTCAAGAGTTTCATTATCAGAAGGGTTGTCTCCTGCATAGACATACTCGGAGAATAGTGCGAGATAATCTTTGTAGTAGATTTTCTGAGGAGAATTGATATTAGAGATTGCATCCTCTGCCTTTGAAAGACCTAAATGCTTCTCGATAACATTACCTTTAATACCAGTTAAAGATCCAAAGTCATCGATAACGACGATGTGCATCTCATCATTTCTACCAGATCTGTCATCTGCATATACAGAAGTTCCTGGTTTAGGTGCAATTTGCTTCCAGAATAAATCTTGGTTGGTAAGGTCAATTTTTTGTTCATCATACCAATCTTTTACTGTACCGAGACCAACCGTAGTTGTTGCAGCACCAGAATTGTTTAGAACATTAACACTAGTTCCAGCAGTGAAAGATGCAACATCAGATCTTTCTGCATAATCAATTGCTGTTACAGTTCCTGCTGAAGAAACTCGGGAAACAACTTTGACTGAAATTGTGTTGTTATTTGTGTCTTTTTCGGTAATAATACCTTTTAGGAATGCTCCATTTCCTAGTGCTTCGGTACTACCAGCAGATGTAAGTACTTCTCCGTTGAATCCGTAAGATACACCGTATCCAACTGCAACGTCAGACATTGCTCCTGCAGGAAGAGTAATTATCTGATCTGCTTTACTATCGATAAAGCAAACTTTTAGGTTGTTTGCCCATTTTCCAGGTGTTTTGGCACCAAAAACATAACTTGCAGCAGATTCTGCATGATTCAAGTTGTAATCATCAAGGTTTTTAATCTTCAAACTAGCATCTGCAACACCAGTTGCTCTTGTGCTTGCATTAGTAACTTTTGAGTTTGCATTGACTAAGTTTGAACCGTCAGTTCTTACAACTTTAAGAACTCCTCCATATGATAGGAAGGATGATGCGGTTAGCCAATATTCGTAGTGATTGTCTGTAGAGATTGGTTTTCCAAAAAACTCTAGTAATTCTTGCTCATTGGAAACATCAATTGGGAAATCGATGGGTCCAATCTGAAAGGGTGCTGCAATCGCTCCAACATTATCTAAAACATTCTCAGCTCTTCCAACTGTTAAATCAACCTCTCGGATTAATACTCCAGGAGATAATTGAGGAGTCGCCATGTTTTTCTCCGTTTGTCTCAGTTTATCTACAAAATATTTATGAAAAATTTAATTTACATGTAGTCCCACATGTATGATCTGTCTCCATATTCGTCTGCATACCATCTATCACCATCAGCATCAACAGTACTTCCCTCATCCAATCCATCTACAATAAATCCAAATGGTGACATGTCTTGTTCTAGTTGATTTTTCTGATCTTCATACAATCTTTTTCGTACATCTTGATCAGTTAATTCTTTAAAATAATCTTGAGCAACTAACCAAGCATAAATTACGAGACACATTGCAAGGTCATCATTACATCCTTCCTCTGCCTCAAATGAGTTGTGTTTTGAGATAAAGGTTGTTAATTCTGATATAATTTCATAATCATTGAACCATAATTTATCTTCTTCAATTAAAGTTTTTAAGTTAAGTGATCCAACTTTTTTGACAGTTTTGGACATCTTAACACCAAGTTGAGTTTTCTTACCAGAGAAACCTTGACCTACAATCTGTCCTGCTCTACCTCTCATAGAACACATTAATAAATTTTGATATTCCAAATCATACTGTAAAATGCTTGCAACCTGATCTCCAATATCATTTACTTCACATAAAACATATGCATTATTATAATTTTTTGCTACTTCATAGATGATATTTGGAAACAACATTGGTTTAATTTCATTGTTTCTATATTTTGCTACAACTCTATGAGGAAACTCTGTAATATCTGCAACTATAAATGCAGAATAATCTTCACCAACTCCTCGGGCAACATCTACTGTTATTATGTAATCATGTCCTTCTTTGACTGGATCATATACATCTAAACCAGCATTTTTGTTTATTGGTGCGTCATAAATTAATGATCTTAATTTACTAGGAGCAATAAGTGTATCAACAGATCCTAAAAATTCACATTCAAACTCAACCTTGAACTGTTGTTCTGAAGTATTTGCAATAGTTTGTTCTTTCCACTTTGAATCTCTACCAGGAACTTCTGACCAGTGAACATCAGTGGGTACATATTCGTTTTTATCTTTTTCCGCATCATGCCATAAACGGTAGAAATGATTCATACCGTGTGGAGTAGAAACAATAATTACTTTGGTGCTTTTACCAGAAGTAATAGTAGGATAAACAGAGGCAAAGAACGAGTCAGCAACATGATTCGGGACGAATGCGAACTCGTCGAGAAAGAGGATGTTAAACGACATACCTCGAACAGCACTCGCAGACGTAGAAGCTGCCAATATTTTACTGCCATTTTCTAACTCCAAAGAACCTTTATTCCAGGATATAATACCCTGTTGCATCCATCTAGGTAAATTTTCATATGCAGTTTGCAATCTATCAAGAAGTTCTCTTGCAGTTGCTGCTTTGTTTGCCAATATACCTATATTAACACTTTCATTGAAAACGGCATAGTGCAAAAGATACGATACACACGTTGTAGACTTACCAGTCTGCCGCGGCATTTTACAAATATTAAATCTGTTCTCATGAAATCTGTTGACTAACTTTTCTTGAAAGTCATACATATCAAAAGGTTGTAAACCATGATCTAGGGTTACAATTTTTACATAATTTTTTGCAAAGTAGACTGGATCGTCTTTACATTTAATAAACTCCTCAATTTGTTCTTTAGTGAACTCTTGAGGAGTATTTGCTTTTTTTAAATTAGGATTACCAAGATATACGTCACTCATAATAATTATTCAGATTGGTTTTGAATTAGTAAAATGCATAAAGTTGCTGCACATTTCATATTATTTAATTCTGAGATTGCTCTAACTTCAATATCACTTTTTTCTTCTATCTTTATAGGAAATTTATAACTTCTTTCAATACTATTCTGATTTGCATGAATAATATCCTGAGTTTTCCATGTTCCATTATCATTATGACCTCTTTTTACTAAGAAAACATTACCATCAGATTTTGCAGATGATACATCCCATTGATAAACATATCCAGTATATCCTGCAGGAATTGAATATATTGACATTAATGTCTGTCCTAATCCAGTTCCCTGTCCCGTTCCAACTTTAATAATTTGTGCTAATGTTGTTGCACCAGAAGAAATTGAAATTGTTCCTTCATTTGTTCCACTAGAACCAGAACTTGCAACAAAGGCACGAAATACTCTGAAAAACTCAACACTACCTGCACTTCCACCAACAGTTAGTGTTTCTGATACTTGATTGTAATTTGCATCAAGTCCTTCTACGGTTATAGTTCTTGCACCAGTTCCTGTTGCATCATCATCAGTATCAGTGCTAGTGGCTGTAAGAACTCCTGCAGATGTTAGATAAGTATATAATCCACCACCATCCCAGATAGTTTCTAATCCACCATCAATATCAAGATTTTCTCCAAACTTTATGATATGAAAAGCACCACGAACTTTACCACGGGAAACATTTAGTTCCCATGCTTCATCCCATAGATAATTTTTAAAAGGCATAGTCAGTCAACCCAATCTAATTTTGCTGGATGATATCTCTTTGAATTTTTAATATTAAAGTTCTTTTCTTCTACTGGATAGATGTTATGTACCATTGCACCAGGATATTCACTCTGAAGTTTTTCAGCCAATTCCTGCTTTGATGGCATTCCAGTCTTTGTTACCATCTCAATTCTATATATGCTATTTTGCCAAGTTATGTCGGCAACATAACTCTCACCAACTTCCTCTTGAGGTTGTTGGTCTTGAGAGTTAATGTATAAGTTTCCGTTGAAGTCGCCAGAAATATTGACAGACTCTGACATGAATTGTTTAAAGTTTTTCATCAGCAATTCCAGGCCCTCAAACTTTTATTAATTCTACTATCAGGATCTCTAGCAGTTTTAGCAGAAGTAAGTTTTGCTTTCATACCTTTCATCCTCGCACAAAAACTCTTTCTACGAGGGTTCCCAACTTTCTTTGAAGGTCTCTTAAGATCGCTTCCTGGGTTCTCTCTTTCATACGACTTCCTGCCTTTTTCATTTAATCCTCCTGATTGATTTTTACCAGATTTCTTTGTCCAAGCAGAACCTTCAGTAACTTGTAAAAGTTGTTCTCCTGGTTTTAAATCCGAAATTTCCATATATCTAACTCTACCATCAGGATAGACTTTTTGCACTTCAAGTTCAACTTCTTGTCTTGTGGGTCTTTTTGCTTGTGGGAAGAACATTTTTAATGAATATCCTTTTCCTCTCCAAGAAATCATAACAGAAATAATGTTACCTGTTTGTGCTGGAATTCTTGCTGCTTCTTCAATTTCTACTTCTTCTTTTCTAGTTTTTGTTTTCTTGACACAGTTTGGATATCTTTTTCCAAACATAGTTTTCATACCTTTCTTTTCATAACCAGGCCAGCACTTTTCGTTGAGTTCAGATCTCCAATCGGAAAATTCTTCAAATTCTTCTTTTTTAGTAGAGTTACCCCAGTTTGCAGCACCAACTTTACGACACTTAACTAGTGCTCCAGATGCATAAGCAGATGGCCATACAGAATAACGAGATTTGACTTTATGGTAGCAAGCATCTTTGCTTCCACTACCCTTACTTTTTTTGTCACTACCTTCTGCCACGTTTTCTTCTTCGGTCATTGCTTCAATATCATAAGTTTCATAACTGTCGATACTAGGTGCATTTGATTTCATTGGTTCTGTCTGAATAACGTCTTGAATTACTGCAAATGTTTCACCATATGCATCAGTAAGTTCTACATCTTCTTTTACTTTTTTATCAGTTGAAACATAGGTTGGTTTAGCAGCACCAGATTTTGACTGTTGACCAGGATCTGCTGCTTTCTTTCTTCTGGCAGCAGAAAGTCTTTCTTTTTTACTCATACTTGCTCTTTTTGCAGAAGAAACGCATTTTGGAGTCCCTTCACCTGGTTTATCACTAGCACAAGTTCCACCTGTTACTACATTAACCCAACCACCTTTACCATCTTTTGACTTGGATCCTTTAAACCATTTATGAAGGGTTCCTTCATTAGTCATATAATCTGCAGCGGTATCAATGTAGTCTGCAGATTTGGTAATTTTTGATTGAACCCATGCCTTGAGTTCACCCTCACCCTTTTTACCCATCTTTTTTTCAAGACGAGAGGCAGCATTTTTGATAGTTTTAAGTTGAGAACGAGCCATAGAATATTCATGATCTTTCTTTTCCTCACTTACCCCGCCACCATTTCCTCCGTTTCCGTTGGAACCACCATTTCCATTACCATTTCCTCCATTTCCATTACTTGGAGAAGATTCACCATTCCCATTACCATTTTTTGATTCAGTATCCTCAGAATCTTTTTCAATCACTCCACCACGACCTACATGCCAACCAAGAGGAATTTTTTTACACTTTTTATCAGTGTAGCAATAATAGTATCCTGGTCTGCAGGTTTTTGCCATGATATCTACAGTATAATAAAATTATTTAGTTTAGTCTTTTCTTAAGTTCATCAATCTGCTGTTGCTGATCTTTAACAGCTTCAATTAGAAGTGCAACAATATTTTGATAAGCAATTGATTTAGTACCTTCACTATCTTCGTAAACAACATCTGGAATTACTTTCTCAACTTCTTGTGCAATGAGACCTAAACAATGATCACCTGTCTTCTTGTGATCAAATTCAACACCACGAAGACTTGTTGTTTTATCAAGTGCATCAGTGATAGTTTCTACATTTTTCTTCAGTTTTTCGTCAGAGTTTGCGGTAACTGTTCCGGCACAAGTTAAGTTAGTTCCATTGAACTGTAAGTTTGAAGATGTTGTTACTTGGTTAGAAGCATTTTTGAATAGAACTTGGTTTGCAGAACCAATTGCATTAATGTCTGTAGCATTGATAGTAACAGTTGCTTTAGATCCACTAGATTCTGAAACAACACTAGCAACTGCAGTTCCTTCAAAGTTTAAGATCGTTCCCTCAGTAACGACATTTGCATCATCTTTTTGAATTGCAATACCAGAAATAAGTCCTGTTAATTGAGATCCATCACCAACAAAATTTGAAGCAGTAACAATTCCACTAAAATTACCATGTCTAATTGCTAAGATATCACCACTAGTATCGACAGATGCACCTTTTATAAGTCTTGCAGTAATAATACCTGCATCTGAATCATTCTGGAAAGGTAAATTAATATTCCTTACATTAAAGTAATTTGCAGCAGTAATGATTCCTGTAGCTGGATCTGTATTAAACGCATTAAAATCAAGTTTTACAACACCTACATCATTAAAGGTTGCAAATTTATGCCTATCAGTAGTGAATCCAGTTACTCGTCCATATCCATCAGTAATAATATCATTAACAAAGAATTTCTCGTTTTGTGTATCATTAAATGTTGATGATGTAACTACTATAGCAAGATCAATATCATCTGGATTGACGATGATTCTTGTAGTATCTGCAGTACCAACATTGATAACAGATCCTTCTTTAAACAGACCATCACCTGCTTCTACCTGACCAGCAGCAGAGAACTGTGTAAATCTAATTGTGGAGAAACCAACAAATGATGTTCCATCAGTAGTAAATTTAGGATCAATTTTAATAAGAACGAAACCGTTAGCACCGTTTTGACTACCGTTCGTTACGAAGGAGAATGCACCTTCGATAATCTCATCAGGTTGGTCGAAATCTTGTGCTCTCTCTATAATAAATGGAGCAGAAGGACTACCTGTGGAAATCGCCACATAATATCCATTATGTGCTTCATTAGTTTGATTTTTAATTAGAATTCTATCATCATCTAAAACTTTATAACCATCAAGAATTAATTCACCATTTACATTTCCTGTTAATTTGGCACCTACACCTAATGTACTATTACCAATACCTGCTGTAGATCCGTTACTATATGTGGCATTTACATTAGTTGTAGACGCAACTGCTACAGCCTGCTGAACTACAAGTGATGCTGTTGCAAAAAGATCGACGTATTCTTTCGAGGCAAGTTCATTTGGAAGAATCGGCGTCTTATCTGTAACAAATACTTTATCTACATTGAGTTCACTAGTAATACCAACATTACCAGTTACAAAAAGTGTCTCATCTCCAAACGCAGTAGAACCAACTCCAACTTTATTTAAAAGTTTGTTGAATACTAATGTTTCTGCCCCACCAAATACCCCATTATCATTAAATTGAACATTTGTATTCTCACCAGATGGTGTAAAGTCATCCACAGTTATAGTGGCAATACCACCAGTACCATCTGCAGTTGCTAAAATACTTTGACCAACAAAGTTTAATGTTTTAATACTACTAAGACCACCAACAGTTACACCTTCTTCTTCAACAGTAATACCTGCAAACTGTACAACTGGTTGGCCCCAAAAAACAGAAGATCCGGTCGAAATTAATGATTCACCATCATTACCTGACTTACCATCAAAACCATAAAGTTCATTCTGGAGTTGCATATCACCATTAATGGTGAGTTGATGATATGCAGTGGTTGTTCCTAAACCAACTCTACCTTCTGTTACTTCAAGAGCAACTCCAGTACCAGTATATCCAGCAACACCAAGTTTAAGTTCGGTTTCTCTTCCAGAGAAGTATCTTCTGCGTGACATTAGTTATATTCCTAAAATTAGAAGTTAGATGTTTCAAGAACAGATGCACAAAATTTTAATACACCCGCCGAACTTCCAGTAATTGATACTTTATCTCCAGTTTGTAATACCAATTTTCCTGCCAGTAAATCTAAACTATCACCTGCAGGAATGGGAAATTCCTTAACAAGTTCTGTGGTTGTAGAAGTTCTTACATGATTAAATGTTACAGTTCTTGTTGCACTATCAGTATTCGTTACTTGGAGAAGTAAGAAGACCGATGTATAACCAGTTGGAGCAGTATAAATTTCTACTGGTGCTCCAGTTCCAACTACAGTTGTGATTGTTCTAAAGTTATTAACTGCGACTGCTGCCATGATTTAACCTCCGAGTGCTAGAATAAATGGTGTAACGCTGTTGAACAATGATTTGACATAAACACGACCTGAGATCGTTCCAGTTGCCTGGTCAATTTGAATACCATCACCAATTCTGAAGTTACCTGCTTGGTCCGTGCTTGTGTAAACTACAAGACCACCATCTTCCTGAACAACTTCATTATCCTGAATAATGATACCTCCAACTGAAGGTCTTGCTGTTAGGATAGTATTACCCGCACCAACATATTCAAAAGAGTGAGAAGATGTGATTTGCAGACTCTGACGAGTCATGAACGCAGTTTCACCACCACTCAATGAATTATTTAGTCCTTGACTCATTGTGACGGTTGAGATTCCACTATGTGGGAGTGTTGCAGAAGCAACCTTAAAGAATAGTGGTTGCATCCTTTCAACTTCTGCAGTTGCCTGTACACCATCACCTTCAGGTGGTGTAATAGTAATTGATGGGAAAGAATCTTTTTGATATTGAGTTCCAGAGTTGGCAACTAAGAAACTGACAACTTTACCATCTTCAACAATTGGAATTCCTTGTGCAGTAATTCCTTGAGGTCCAGTTGGATCGGAGAAAGTAACTCCTGGTACAGCACCTTCATATCCAGAACCTTCGTTGGTAATTTTAACTTTTTCTACAGAGAAGAAGAGTTCATCGAAGAATACTGTCTGACCATCATAAGGTCTTTGTGTACCGACACCAGATAAAGTAACTCTTCTGGAACCAACATCATATGGACCTTGAGCATTTGTTCTACCAGGATCACCTGCTTTGACAACTTCAGCAGTTTGTCTATAGTTGGAACGGGAGTTCTCATCACCAACACCTTTAGAAACTAGACCAAACTCACCGAATGAGGAGTTGGAGTTTGTAAGGTCACACTGACCACCACTTAAGGTTACAATTGCTTCATTACAGCAGATGGTGAAGATAGACACCAACTGTGCATATGCACCGTTTGTAATTGATACACCAATACCACCTTGATTATATTGAGTATATGAGTCAACACTCATTGAACCCTGTACACCCAATTCATCTTTATCACCAGGATCAGAATCAAATCCATTGATTCTCATACCGATGCTGTTTTCGATAAAGTTAGTACAGTTTCTGATATATGGACCTTTTAGAACAGGTCCGTCAGTTCCAGGAGAGAATGATGGATCATTTTCAAAATCAGATCCAGCACCATTATTACCTGGGAATCTAGTAGAAATTCCAGCACCACCATAATTAATTGTTTGTGTTCCAGCAATAGAAACAAAACTATGAGTTAGTGTCGATGCAGTACCAGCGTCTCCTGTATTAACAGTCAGTGAGGTAGCACCAGTAACTGTAACTGGAATAAACCTATCAAAAATTGGACTGGTTTTATCTGGATATCCAATTTGAGTATTTCCACCATCAGAATCGCAAGTAAAGATAATAGAATTATTTCTTAATTTAATTTTATCACCGTTAGAGAGATTATGATTAGTTGTTGTATTTAATGTAAGTATTCCATTATTAGCAGTATATGCTGCGGTTGATACTTCTAAGTATACTGGTTCTTGAAGTGCTTGGAATCCATTTTCAATGATTGCAGTGCAAATTCCAACTGCAGTATTTACAGCAGAAATAACATTCTTACAGTTACCAACAGTATTATTATTTCCAGTATCTGGATCTGCTTGAATACTTATATCTCTGATTTGACCTATGTCTGGTCTAAAGGATCTGGTCTTTTGAACTATTCCTCCACTCTTATATACATGAGCAATAGTTGACATACCAACATTAATTGTAAATTGACTGTCAGAAAGACGACTCTGAATGTCAAAGAAATCACCAAAAGTTCCATCTGGGAAAACAGATGTAGTAACACCTATCCTTACTTGACCTCCAGAATCATAGGTATGTTCAATTGTAGAGATACCTACATTTGTAAAGATAACTGTTCCACCAGTACCAACATATGCATCAAAGATTGCATCACCACCACCTTGTACACCATCTGGATAAATTGATGTAGTTATACCTGCTTGTGCAGTACCACCAGAAACATAACTATGAGCAATTGTGGATATACCTACATTAATTTTAAATTGAGTTGTTGATGGTGTTGCAGTAACTAAAAATACATCTTTACCATAACCCTGAATAAAGTTACTTGTTCCAGTTCCATCTGGGAAAATTGTTGTAGTAACACCAGCATGTTCTGCAGCACAACTAAATTCAAGATTCTTAACTTGTATTGTTTTTCCTATGTGTGCTCCATGTGCTGCAGAAGTTGTTATAACAATATCACCTAGTGCTTCATCATATGCTGCTGCTGTTACATTAACAACTGGACCAGTACCAGAATCACCACAATTCATTTTAATATTACGAAGTTCAAATTCATCACCAGAACTTAATCCGTGATCTGAACTTACAAAGATAGTACTAAAACCAGATTGTCTGTCATACTGGAAATCGGTTATAGAAATTTCATTATTATGAGCACCACAACTAAATCCTAATCCAGAAAGTTTAATAGTATTTCCAGCAGTTAATCCATTACCGACTTGAGTGGTAACAGTCATGATACCTGATGTTGGAGAATACAATGCATCAGAAACATGGAAGGCTGTTCCAATTGTATAAGAACCATCCCTTACATTATTAACAATTCTTCTGCACAAATCTTTAGTATATTCTACTGCAATAACAGATTGTTCAAATTCGTCAGGATCTACCAAAAGTGCGGAAAGTCTATTTCCTTGATCATCGAAATATGACTTTGCAGCACCAATGACTTTGGTGTTACCACCACGGGTGATATCATAACAAACAGCCTTAAGAATTTTAGTAACATCCCTACGACACTTATTCTGCTCTAGTCTTACACCAGTTGTAATTCCAGGAAGACTACCTGTATTGCCTGCACCAATAGCACTGGTTATAATGCCGACTAGATTCTTAATATCTTTGATAACATTGAGGCAAAGTCCACCACCAACAATAATCCTTTTCTCTGCACGAACAAATGTGTGTGCATATTGATCGGATGGACCAGAAGCACCAGTATTAACTGTTATAGTTGTACCAGTTGTTGAAAGTATTTGAAGATCATTTCCATTAGCAGGGTCTGTAGCACGAGGATACTTATGCTCAGAAACACCACCATCTTGAGAACAAGTAAAGACTAATGCTTCTAGAGGAATTCTGATACTATTACCAACGGTATGTTTATGTGAACCTATAGTTAATACTGTTAAACCAGTAGCAGGGTCATAAGTTGCATTTGTAACTGTTTCCTTTACACCACCAACTACATTTTCACCACGAAGAGGTGTTCCTGCAGCTGCTCCAGTATCAAATTGTTGCTCAAATGGACTGTATTGTGTGACAGTTTTTGCTGTTCCAGAACTTGCTGTATAGAATGTTTGAATAGTAGAGATACCAGCATTAATAACAAACTGACTCTCATTAAATGTTCCACTAGCATCAATTTTGAAAATATGACCAGAAGGAGCAAAACCATCTGGGAAAATTGTTGTAGTAACACCAGCATGTTCTGTTGCACATGTAAATGCTAATCCAGCAAATTCAACATGGTCTGTAGTGCTCAATCCATGACCGACTGTGGTTGTAACTGTAGCAACACCAGTATTTGCAGTATAATCAAATGCACTTACAGCAACACCAGCACCAGTAGTTTCAAATCCATATGGTTTGTTATTGATAACAAAGGTTGCAATACCAGCAGCACGATCCATTGCAGCAATCGTTGCTTCAGAAACTCCAGCACCTAGAATGTGAGATAGTGCTCCACCAACAAAATATGACTGTGCAGCACCTACAGTTTTCTTATTTGCCTGAACTCCTGCCCTATATCCTGCTCTTAAATCATGTGCTACTACCTCTAAAACATCATGAACGTCATCCTTACAGTCTGTTGCTGTACCGAATGACATTGAGAATGCACCACCAACATAATTTACACTAGTGATAAATCCTACTGCCTCTGCTGCAATAAATTCTGCATTTAGATCAATAAGTCTTGCAGCATCTTGTGCTCTATGAGAACCAGCAATACCACTAAAACCACTAGTTAAAAATCCAACTGCTTCACCAGCAATATAATCCGCATTCTGTCGAATCAGTCTTGCGGCATCAAAATATCTGTCTCCCGAAACACCTTTAAGTGGAACAAATGCTACAACAGCAACTCCAGAGTCTACTGGTCCTCCGAGGAATCCTGGTTCAGATCCACCAGCAGGAACACCTTTAGAACCACCACCAATATCTGCACCTTTACCAATAAATGCCAAGTCAGTTAAGTGACATGCATTATTGATATGAAATAAATCTTGATCTGGATTATTTGGTGCAACATAGCAGTTTCTTAATTCAAATCCTTCTACAGATACATTATCTCTAAGAATAATTGGATTATCTTCAACATATATTCCAGCAGAAACTTTAATAGTATCACCTGGTTGTGCAAGTTGAGATGCTCTCTTAATGGATGCCAATCCATCTGCTTGCGTTAATCCTAAATTATTATCATCTCCTTGTTGAATAACAAAGAAAGTACGTCCAATACTTTTACCTGCACCAACTTGTACGACTCTAGTATTAATACCAACACCTTGAGTGTCTTGCTTTACAAAGACAGTACCATCAAAATGATTAATGGCTAATTCACCATCAGTCAGTTGCTCAATTGTTGGTTGAGATCCTTGAGAAAAAGATCTTTTAAGACGAATGGTAGAAATACCCATTTCAACTCCTTTTTAGCTTATTCAAAAACCTTCTCAGTCTATTTATTCAAGGTTTCGTTTTGTATATTTTTAAATGACTTACTATTCAAAAGTTTTGACAGTTCTGCTGTCGATCCAACAAATAACGCATTATTAACTGTTGTTGGATTTTGTTTTTTGGTAGATTGATCCAAATCATTCATTTTTTTCTGCAAATCCAATAATTTATCAGTTGCATCAGAAACATTTTTTATTAACAATCCAGCAACTTCATATGCTCTTGGTTGCTCGGTTTCTTGTGCAAGTTCAAGAATACCATTTATTGCTTCTTGTCCTTTTTCAATTAAAGAATAGAGATTTCCTCTAGTATATTCATAATCTTTTTCAGTATCCTCTGTTTTTTCTAAACTAATATTTTCGTTTGTAGATTCTACAATTTCCGCATTTATATCCACAACATCAGATTTATCCTCATCAGGTTCTGGTGAGGATACATTAAAAGTTTCATCTAGTTTAGACATCAAATAAATCCTCCATCAAATCCAAAATCATCACCAAGTTCAACCAATGCATTATCTCCAGATGTAATTTCGGTCACATTTGTACCAGAAACATGAGATCTTGCTGTAGTTCCATTTTGTGCTCTTCTGACAAGAATTTTATTTTCTGAATCAGATTTTTGTTTAACGAATAAGACTTCACTATTAATAGAAATATATGTTTCCTCTGTTATATTTGCTATTGATCTAAGTTGAACAGTCTCGTCAGTTTTACTAATGTCAGATGTGGTTGTTGTCAATACACCATTATCAAGTTCTTCTAGTGCTTTAGGAACAGTAGAATATGTGACATCTCTATTATTTTTATCTCCACTAGTTGAACTTGCATAGTATCCAACATCTGCTTTCTTGATAATATTTGCAGATACATCTCTTGCAACAGGACCGAATAGATATGTCTTAGCACTAAATCTTATTGTATAAATTAATGCTCTTCTATTATCAAAATTACCTTCATATTGATCATCTATTGATATTCCCTCTAAAATAATTGGAATATCTCTTTTTTCATTGATATCTGATACTAAAGTTATAGTTAGATTATATGAAGGTTGAAAGTATGGTAAAATTTGCTCTACAATTTGAAGAGCATCATCGTTCAATTTTGCGTAAATATTCAATTCAAATTCCATATTATATGGAACTGGCATGAACGATTTTTTAATCGTACCATCACCAGTTGGTGAAGGACTAACAAATTTTTGAGTTGTAGTTACTTTTCTAGATGAATCATATTGCAACCCAGTAAACTCAAATGACATTCTTGGTAATGTTATTTGAGTTGCCTTATTTAAATCTTCAGATTGTTCTAATCTTGCAAGAAATTTTTGTTGAGGTGCATATGCAAGTGGAACTTTTTCTGTTGACGTTACTTCACCAGCACTATTTGTAGTTTTTATAATAATATCGTTAAAGAGCGTACCAAACCCAATGATAGTTTTTCTTAATATTTCGTGGTAAAAATAATCAAACATAATGGTATTCTCTTAAATTAAACTCTTCCAAATGGATTTTTCTCTGTGAAATCTAAAATATCATCTCCTTCAGATTGAATTCGAACATTTTCATCATAAGCACTTGATGGATTTGTTTCTTCAGTCGTAGAAGATTCTTCGGCAATATTATAAGTATTGTCAGAAATTAATGGATTATCTGTGATAGTATTTAGTATTACAATTCTGTGTTGTGCTCCAGAATTTTTTCCAGTAATAACTTCTCCATTAATAAAATCTCCAGTTAAGTTTGAAAGTCTTAGATCTTTTGTGCCAACATTCCAAGATTTAACAATACCAGTATTTCCTGAAGATCCTGTTACAGTCTCATTAAATTCAAAATTTCCACTTCCAATTTCATTGGGTTGAGCAAAAGTAATTGATGGTGCAACAGTATATCCAGAACCAGGATTAGTAATTCTTACTATAGAAATAGTATTGCTGGAAGATATAATTGCTCTACCAGTTGCAGTGGTTCCTGCTCCAGGTGGTGAAGAGAATGTTATAGTTGGTTCTTCGACATAATTTGATCCAACATCAGTTATAGTTACAATACCAACAGCACCTTCATCAATAATTCCAACAGTTGCCGCAGCACCAACACCAGTTGTTTTTCCTGTAAATGTAACTAATGGGGCAACTGTATAACCTGCTCCAGGATTGACTAATTCAACACCTTGTATAGTAAGGAATTGATCTCCACCAGAACCAAATGTAGTTCTTCCAGTGACAACACCAACTGCATTCACACCATCACTAGGAGCTGTAGATAACCCTAAGGTTACAGGAGCATTAAATCCATATCCTTTATCTGAGAATGTAAATAGTGATAGGGCTCCATTTACAATACCGGTAAATGCAGCAGCAGTTTGTCCAATACCAGATACTCTATATGTTTGAATATACCCTTGATCTTTGAGATTATCATCAATCTCTTCTACACCAGTATTAACAACTTCTGAGGAATATCTGAAGAGTTCACACCTCAATTCATAAACATAATTTTTCTGGAGTTGATAAAAGGGTTGCTCATGCTCAACAAATTTAATCTCAAATAATCTATCACCAAATGGGAAATAGATTAGATCACCTTCTTTTGGTCTAGTTGCTAATTCAATATTTGGAAGATCTTTAATTAAAGGTGTAATATAGTTTTCGTATCTATCTCTTGATATAATTAATGTCAAATCATCTAGATCTTGAATACCAAATTTGGATAATATTGTTCCTTGCCCGTCATATCCATCATAATTGTTGACATATGCTTCTATAGGATATGCATTATTGAATTCTGATTGAATTACTTCTTCTATTACGGTTGTTTTAGTAAGATATTGTCTAGGAATATAATATACTTCAACACCATACATTTTCAATTGTTCATTAATCAAATCTTGAACTAAATTTTGTTCACTGCGTGAACCTTGCTGAAAATACGGATTTAACATGTTATCAACCAATCATGTCTAGAGGTGGAAGTTCATAAGTAGATGACATCTTCTCTCTGATTCTTTCAAGTTCTCTTTCTGCATCGTCATACATTTGACGACCATTAAGTTCTACACCACCAGGTAGTTTTACACCCTGGAATTTCATAAGATTTTGACCCCATTGTCTTTTAACAAGAGCAGTTAGATAAAGTTTTAAGAAAGAATCATTCCAAACTTGAGAATATGAATTTGGATCTAATAATCTCCAAGCATCAATAACCAGATAATCATCAGGACTCAGAGTACTCCAGTCCATATCAATATAAAGACGATCTTGTCTTTGATTAAATCTAAAATGCTTTAATGGATTTAATAAGTAATCAATGTCAGATAATTTTGTCTGAACCATTGTATATTGCAAAAGATCAATTGAATCCCAGTAGTAGAGATCATTTAAAAATAATTGATATTTAACACTAAACATCGATCCACTAGTTGCGGATGACGATTGAATTCTAAAAATTTTGTTTACACCAGTAACAGAAGGTGGAACTGGTAAATAATTTGAATTTTCTTCAAAAGCAAATGATGTAGTTGATCCTACAGTTTGAGTAACAGTCTCTGTAGTAATTCCAGAAACTGTTGAACTACCTCTAGATCTTCCCCTATCAATATCATCCTGTGTTATCTTATATTTTAAATACGTTCTTATGACACCATCAAAATGTCTTTCATGAAAATATTGCAAAGCATCATCAACTAAATCATCTAGTTGCTCATCCGCAACATTGATTTCCAACACAGGAGCACCTAACTGCCTTTTAGTATAATCAATTAAATCTTGTCTAGATGCTGGTTGTGCCATTTTATTTTGACTTTAAAATTATTTATGGAGCAGAAGAAATACCTGGTCTAATTAAAATATTACCATCTACAATTTTATATACAGTAGTTCCAGAACTTACTAAAACATCATAGTAATATCTACCTTCTTTGAGGTTTCTAGTTTCTGTTGATCCCATGGCAATTTTAAATTCACCATTTGATGCACTTGTAAAACTAAAATTAAATGTTCCTTGTGCATACATCGACGAACCAATGGATACACTTTTTGCTAATTGAGATGATCCAGACCAAGAGTTAAAATTAAATCTTCCACTATTAATATCATAAGCACTAAAATTTGCTTGAAAATCTGATCCAGGAAAAATAGTCAGATTCACTCCATAAGGAACATTTACTTGAGGATTGAATGTTATTCTTTGATTAGACATCTTAATAAATCCTTGATTTCTTGAAGATCATGTTTGACTAAACTAACATCATCTTCAAGTTGTTGTATTTTTGAGATTTCTTTTCTCCTATGCTTCAACGAATTCATATAATTTTTATATTCAGTTTTATTAGTATTAATGATAGCATTGGTATCAGAATCTCGATAGAGATTCTGATTATTTTCAACTTTTATTTTTCTCATTTTATGCAAATGCGACTGCTCGGAAATCACGGATTCTTGGTGGGTAACACTGAGTTCTAGATGTTGCCACCATCTTCACACTGAAGAACTTAAATGATGGTAAGTTTTCAATGGTGAATTCATAATCTTTGAATGCCAAGGATACTGATTCAAATCCTTTATTATCAACAGGTGAAACAAAGGAGTCTGAAGTTCCATCATTCTTATTAGAATCAATAACCTGACCACTTTCTAGTAAATTACTAAATCCTGGGAAGGGATAATAAATTAACTCTTCATCTGGATTATTGGTAATTGCATAGAATGCACGAATGTCAGAGAAATTATTAATATAAGCAGCAGCAAGAACTCTTATGTTATTTGCTGGAATTTCTAATTCAATTGGTTTCGTTGCATAAATGAACGCATTTGGATCATCCTTAATTGAAGCAGTTCTTCTATCAGAAGAATAATCACTAATTACTTCATTAACTCTGTTAGAAACAAAGATTGCACCGACCCTATCTAAGTCAACAATTGGTGATAGTCTACTATCATAACTGTCTAGTGTTAGTTCAATTTCAAAGGACTTTTGTCCAGGAACATTTGTAAGAAGATTATCAGCATTTACATTAGATGCAACCAATCTAGGAGTTTCGAAGTAATTATCCTTATCCAAGGAAATTTGTTCATATCCTTGATCAATGAATGCAACTTCGTTTCCACTTATACTACTTGAACTTACCGTTCTTGCTCTAGCAGAAATATTAGTTTTCTGGAGAGTCATAGTAGATATAATTGGTTTCATGATTTCATAACTAATGTTCTGTGATGCTTGAATTCCAACTCCACCGAATGATTTTGTTTCATTCAAGAACAACTCTGGGAAAGTACTTGAAGCAGTTCTATCCTCACCAGTTTCAGCACTCATATCAAGACGAATATTATAATGATCTAATCCAAGTGCCTCATTAACTGTTGCATCTTGAAGATCATGAATTTTATTAATTCTTCTCAAAGAAACTCCACAAGATTCATACTTCATAACTAGTGATCCACTTTCATGTCCAGTTGCAGAGGTGTTATCAACACCTCTTGTTAGTCCACCTATGACATTTCCAGTTATAGTTGTGTATCCTATAATTTCACTATCAATCTTAATGTAACCAGGATTAGTTGTTCCAATCCCAATACCTTCAAATGTGGAATAACGACTTGCATCACCTACTTCAAGATCTACTGTTTGAGTCTCATTAATATCAATTCCTAGACCAGAAGATGGAATATCAGAAGCAACATCAACAATGTTTACTCTATTGGTTCCAGAATGCATACCATGATTTAGATGATTTACTTTTATGTGTAAACCGTCATTAATTATTCTGGGGGTTGTATCAAGAGTTACAGTAGAATTTGCACTGAATTCTGAAGTTACACCAGAAGAATTGATATAACGCAGTGTTTTTCCAGTACCAACAACGAAATCACCTTGAACTTGATCTATAACAAGTTCATTAATTCCATGAATCTCAGCAATTGACAGTTGTAGATTTCTACCAACTCCTTCACCAACAATTCCAGTTACAATATCACCGACTTTAAATCCATTACCACCGAAGGTAATAGTTGCAGCAACTGCCACACCGTTATTAACATGAATATCTGCAACTGCATTTTCACCTCTACCAGTTACCCTAGTCAGAGTTACATCTGGATAATCGAAGAACCCGGATGATGGTGTTAAACCTAGTCCAGCATTTACTACTGTTAGATTTCCGGTAGCAATACCGAGACCCATTACAAAGTTACCTGTTCCAGTAGTATCATCTTGTATAACGGTATTTCCTGGTACAATTTCAGTACCAAATCCATTAGCAGTAGTTCCAAGTCCAACAACAATTTGTCTAGAAGATGATACGAGAGCATCTTTTTTCAAGATAGCAATTTGTCCATTTCCTCTAGATAAATCTGGGTTAAAGAAACTAATTGATCCTCGATCAGTAAATTCTGCTCTATTGAGAGAATACTTCAAATCTTCATATTGACTTGGTGTCCAAGTATAACTGTTCTGAGATTTAAATAGTGAACCAAGATTTGCTTGTTTCGTAATCGGAACTTGCTCAGATTCTGGCAAATCTAGATTTGAAACATCAACCTCACCTAATCTGGAAACCCATAGATTGAAAGCAGTAGATCTAGATCCAACTACAATACAATGTTCTTTGTTTCCTTCCAAATAAATTGGTGATGGGAATGTAACAATTGTTGGGACAGAAGCATCCTCTGAAATTACAACATCAGCACCTTGAAGAACGACATTGGACATTGGATACGCTTTATGTGAAGGTAATCCATTTACCATTGGTCTTAGTTGGACAAAACAGGATTCTGCATCCGATGTAGTCTTAAAGTAGAGACTTGCGGAAGTAACAAATACTCCAGTTTTATAATTTTCTCCTCCAACAAAGAAGGATTGCGCTAGAGGATCATCATAATCCTCTGGTGGTTCAACAAATGCCGGTGGTCTTGGTGTTGGCTCATCACCTGGCCTATCACCTACCGGTCTGGGCTTTGGAATGGGGATTGGTTTTGGTTTTTTGGGCTTTGGCTTGGGATTCTTAGGCTTGGGCTTTGGAATGGGGATTGGTTTTGGTTTCTTGGGCTTTGGCTTGGGATTTGTTGGTGGTTTCTTTGGTGCTACCACCGGTGGTGGTGGATTGGGCTTTGGATTGGGATTGGGTTTGGGTTGTGGTTTTGGAGTAGCGTGCGGTTTTGGTTTTGGCTTAGGTGGATTAGCTACAGCCTTTGGTTTTGGATTTGGTACTGGCTTTACTGGCTTTGCTTTTGGTGGCAACGGCCTTGGATTGGAATCATCCTTCTGCCGAGACTTGGGTGGTTTGAATGTTGCTTTAGGTTTTGGTCTTGGTTTTGGTGGCTTAGATGCTTTAGGTTGTGGTCTTGGTTTTGGTTGTACCTTTGGTGGTATAGCTGGTTTTGGTTGTGGAGCCAAAGGTTGCGGTCTTGGCTCTGGTTTTGGATTAGGTACTGGTGGAAGTGCTTTAGGTTGTGGTTTTGGTTTTGGTGTTGGTCTGGGTCTAGGTTGTGGTTGTGGTTTAGGTGTTGGTTGTGGTTTGGGTTGTGGTTTCGGTTGCGGGATTGGTCTTGGAATTGGTTGTGGAGTTACCGATACAGTAAGATCTACATCAACACCAGTAATTGTTGTTTGTTCATCAAAAATTGCTTGAGATTGTGTTGTATATGCATTAGTAACTTCGACATTTCTTGTAGAAATGATAGATCCTTGAACCTGCTCAATTGTTCCTTGTGAGAAATATGTTCCTTCTGTTGCAGAATTTAAAGTACCCGAAATTGCATTCAAGTTGGCATTATCTTGAATTTTTAAGGTATTATTTCCAGATTTAAATCTAGGAGCAGTTTTAGAATTAGAATTTGGAATATAGAATGATGCGAATAGAGATCCAGTATTATCTGATACTAGTCTGACATTAGAAATTCTTGCTCTAGCTCCACTAGATTTTCCAACCAGAGTCATTCCTGGACTAATATATCCATAAAAATCTCCTTGTGCTTGTAAACAAAGAGAAGTCAAGTCTACATTCAATAACTTTGAACTTACGGAATAATCTTCAGGTAAATCTGCTCCATTATATGGACTTGTTCCATATCCATCAATCGGGTCATTGTATGCACCATTTCTATGTCTAGGTTGTGCTACTCTGAATTTAATATATGGTTTATCTTCAATAATTCCTGGAGTTCTTGTTGTACTCTCAACGGTTTCTCCAACTCTAAAGGTTCCACCGATCATTTCAATTTCAATTAATTTTGGAATACAGTAATTTGTTACATTTATTCCAGAGAAGAATGCGTACATTCTTGTAAGTGGTTTTAATCTTCTAGCAAGAACTTCAATATTTCTAGACCTTAGGAATGAAGAAACATTACTTGCAATAATTTTATCACCAAGATTAATATTATTTCCTGGAACAGTTTCTATCTGTGTTGATAAACCTTGCTGAGTTGCTGTTCCTGTATTAGTAGTTGTCTGTGAAACTATTGTGGTAGATGCAGTTACTTTAACTCCATCATCTATAGATGAAGCTTTATCTCTAACTGAGTTATTAGTAACTTTCTTACCAGTCCACTCTTCATTCCATCCACCCCATAGAATTGGAGACCATCCTGCCTGAGGATCCAAGTCTGAGGGTTTTGCTTCAATATTAGTGACAGAATAACCACCAATCAAACCTTCAACAGTTTGTGTTTCAACTCTAGATTGTTCAACCCAAATATCTGATGATGGATTGAGAGTAATAGTTCCTTTATAGAAAGTTACAAAATATGGTGCTGCGTTTACTACTCTTGTAGCAGTATCTTGAGAAATTAATTCAATTTCTTCATAATCTAGAGTTATGATTCCCATACCATCAGAACCAGCATTTCCATTGGGATCAACGGTGCTTCTTCTAATATCTTCACCAATTAAATCAGTTACATATCTTGGATCTGCATTTAGATTTTTTTCTCCACCAACACCAGTTAGTTCTGTTGAACCTAAAAGTAAATCTAGTTGTGTGGTGTATGCTGCTGGTCTTAATTCTTTAGTTCTAGGATCAATACTGTTCTTAGCACCAAGTTTTATTTGATTTGTAGTTGTTGTAAAATTATCTACAAAGAAACCAGATTTAAATCTATCGGTGCCTGCAGAATCTTTAATTTCTAAGTTAGCAGTACTTTGCTCAAGTAAAGATAGTGAAGTATAATACTCAAGATTTTTAATTCTATCTTCCAATCCAGCAATATCTCTCATTTGATATCGTTTGTAAGTTGAGAGACTTAACTTTGCATCTGAAGTATTAAAGAGATATGCTGGTAAAACTATACGAGCAACTTCAATTGCATCTTCAATTAGAGATGGTTCTTCTGGATTTTCTGCAGAAACACCACGACTTAATTGGAAAATTTTATCTTTGTTTAGATAAATTTTATCAATTCTTGGTAAGTAAATTTGATAATCGAAAGTTAAGGATTCATCAGAAGCTAGAATTTTTAAATTATCGTTTTGATCGTTAAAGAAATCTCTACCTAAGAATTCAAATGGAGATCTCTTATTTTCCTCTACAATATATTGATCAACTCTTGGTCTAATATCAATAATATCTGAGTGTCTAATTCCATTTGTATTTCCAATATCCTTGTAGTCAAACTGGAAATATGAGTCAACACTCATATAGCATCCACTCTCATTAGAATCTAGACTTGCATACTCGTAGAAAATTCTAAGACTCTTGATTGGTTCAGCAGAAGAAGAATCTCTTACAATTCTAGAATAATCATAAATTGTATTATTAGTTCCTCTAACCAAAGTAAATTGGTTAGTGATATTATTATCACCGGGTGTAATTGCATCAATAGTCGCAGTAATCTCAGTTTCTTGGCAATTTATTTTCTCATCAAAAATAAATTCTTTATCATTAATTACAATAAATTCAACATTTGCACTGTCTATAACATCTGAAATTATTGCAACACATCCAGACTCAGAACCAATAATCTCTTCACCTATTAGTATATCTTCAGCACTTCCATTAAAACTGTCAATATCTCTAAGAATTAGATTTGGGATTTCAGCTTCACCTTCAGTAGATGATTCAAAAACACCATGAAGTTTCATTACATCTGGTTGAAGCAGACAAATATCTTTATCTTGAACTCTAGTTCCATATGGATAATTACCATATTCTAGTCCATCATTTAAAGTTGTTGCTCCAATACCTGAACCTGGCAGTTTAGATTTTGATACTGTAATTGCTTCTAATCTATTTCTAAGTTTAGTAATAGGTTCTACATCATTAGTCTTTAATGTGGCAATTAGTACTGCAGATCCTGTTACAGATAAACCTCTTATGATTAATTCCTTATTTCCACTAGTAATAGTAAACTTATCTTGTGTTAGTGCTTCAGTTTGACCATTAGTATTAATTACAATATATCTTTCTTCGTCAAATGGTAAGAATGTCTCAGTAGATCCCAGTTGTGAAGGAAGAATTGTAATTCTTCCACCAGTAGCATCTGGAGTAACTGTAGTATCAAATCTCTTACGGAAAGAAAGTTCACTATTAGAGGTGTCAACAGTTGAAACTACCTTCTTAGGTAATCTAGTGAACAGATAGTTATCATCTCCAGTATTGGTATTTGCAATCTTTGTTGAAATTTTAAAGATATCAATTGAATCGGTATTGGAAGCTACTGCACCTAGAGAGACACCTGTCACATTCTCTACTGCTGCTAAAGTAATATCATCTACCGTTACGGCACTTACCCTGTTAACCGTTGGTCTAGCACCTCCAGGAGTCCTGTAAGAAACAAGATCATTTACTATAAAATCTTTTGTAAAATCTCTACCTGCTTGAGTTACTACTCCTGATCCATCAATCTTACAAGGTCCAAGAGCAATTTCTGGTGATTGTCTTACATCAGCAGAGAATGTTCCACTACCAGACTGACCAAATATGGATTTTACATTTGATATTCCATAAGTTGTAGATGCGATAGTAATTCTATCAGAATCATTTCCATCAAAAACTAATTCTTCACCTTTTATAAAGTTTCCTCTAACATTATACGCAGTTATAATTCCAGAATTTGAAACATCATATCTCAAGAATCCTACAGCACCACTTGCTTTACCTTCGATAAATGTTGGAGTCTGTACAGATTCAATACTTTCGTTTACAACAATATCTGTAAATGGAACTACATCAAATAGTGCTAAATCCCAAATGTTTGCATCAAGATTTGAAGTTTCGTAAGATCCTGATTCTAGAGCATAATCATACACTCTAGCCAGTCCAATTTCTTTTCCTGGAGCATTTGTTTGTGTAGCACCTACTCTCTCATCTCTAAGTGAAAGTGTATATGTGGTGGAAACACCGACTTCTGGCGCACCAAAAGACCTATTGAGAGATAATGTAGGACCAGTTACATATGTTATTGCTTGATCTTCAAACTGTTTTGTTTCTCTTGGTTTCGAAAAGTCCAATAATGAATTTGAGGACATGTCAACTTCATATCCAAAAATATATGCCTTTCCTGGAGAAACATCATAGATACCAATATCATCTCTAGGAATTTGTCCAAATAGGGTAAGTTCACTATCATTAAATATTCCATTATTTCCCTTAAAATCTCTCAAAGATTCTCTTACATCAAGAGTAAAGGGTTTTACATAATAGTGACCACTTTCATCAAATGTTCTTCTTGCTAATTCATCACCAAGAATATTATATGATGGATTTTCAATTTTAGATGAAGATATTGTACCATTAGTAACTTTTGCAATTTCTACATAATTTTGTGGAAATTCATCATCAAATTCACCTCTATATGATGTAACTAGTGTTACTTCAATTTGAAGTCTATCTGCACCTGGCGCAGCATAATTAATAAATCCCTGCGAATTGTCATATAAAGACTCGTCATCAAATGAATCAGTAAGTAATTCATTAATTAAAAATCCTATAGAACAAGTTGGATTTGGTTCTTCCGAACTAATAACTACTGTTGAATCTTCAACTTCTACAAAATATCCTCGTAGGAAAAATACACCACTAGTTAACTTTGCAATACATCCTCTGAAAACATTTCCAATTACACCAATTTCAGCTCCTTCAGGAAAACTTGATATATTTGATTCGGTTATATTTACAGTGTCTGTAGTTGTAATTGATTCTCCAACAATAAATTCGGAAAATTCCGATTCATTTCCAGAAGTTAATATATCGACAAATAACCTATTTCCATCTACAACTTCTACTCTTCCCCTAACACCACTTTCAGATCCAACAATCTCTACACCTGTTAATGCATCTGTATATTGAAATACATCAATTCCAGCAAAAGTTCTCTCAAGTTCAATATTATATTGCTTAGATCTAACAGAAAGCGTACCTGGAATTACTACTGAACCATCTTTAAATACATGGTTGCCAAACTGCTCAATTTGATTCTGCAGTATAGACTGCATTGTCGTAAGTTCTCTAGCTTGAACCGGTTGACCAGGTTTAAAGAGAACCTTATGATAATTAGATTTTTTATCAAAATCATCAAAATATGGAAAGGTGTTTAGATTCGTTAGTTGTGGCATAATTCCTTAAAACTGCAATACGATTTTGATATCTTCTCTTTGATTTGCTGATCTAGTTATTGGAGATCGATTATCTACATAAATCAAATCTCCAGAATATTTTTTCACTTCAGGATCAGCAAGTCCATTTTCAAAAGTTTGTCCAAGATAATAGTTTTCATTATTTATGACTAATAAATCACCATCAAAAGTATTATCAATTTGTAAAGATTGATTTGATCCAAAAATTTCTAAAGATCCACCATCTAATATATCTGAGCTAAATTGAATTTTTTGATTACCAAAAGTTCCATCTACTGCTGTTTGTTGTAAATTATAGTTAAATCCATAATTAGTTCTATCTTGCCAATATTTTAGAACACCAGTATTTTTATCATATGAAACAACTCTTCCAATAGAAGTAAGTCCTGTTCCAACTGTTTGGGTTATTGTGGAATTTGCACTAAATACTGCATTTCTAAAATCATCATCATTGTTAATACCAATAACCCTAATTGCATGTAATGCACTAGCCACACCTCTATTCAATAATTGATCAGAATTAAATGAAAGTGGGTTTGCAATTATTCCTATTCTAGAAATTTTATTTCCAACGATAAAATCTGGGTTTTGTATATCATTTTTAATTTGTGAGTAAATTAAAACTCTAGTACACCCAAGTTCCTTGTAAATATTGCTTCCATGTCCTCCCTTCGGTGGAATAATAATTTTAAATTCTGGTTCTGTAGTGGATGATGTTGGGAATCCTCCACTAGTTAAATCAACTCGTCCGTAGGTATATCCAGTTCCACCATCAGAAATAGTAATTGATTCAACTTTTGATTGATTATCTACAACAATCGTAGCAGTTGCATCTTGACCGTCTCCAATAATATCGCAAGTGTATATTTGATTTGCTGGTCCAACATCAACACCTCTATTTTCTATAAGAACTACTTTTAATTGACCACTACTAACAGAATTCAATCTAACAGAGGCATATTCATCAGCAGTTTCCCAATCAGTAGGAATAGTAAAATATTTTAATGTATCAAATTTTACAATTTCATTGGGATTTATGGTAAATAAGTATTTCCAAACATATCCATCATTACTAGCTCCAGCAACCCTTGGTTCTAGATCAACAAATTTAGGTTCATCCAAAGATGGTCTTCCATTTGGATTTTCTGGACTAGTTCCATTATTTAAACAAACATAGACTTTAAAATCTGAGTTTACGACAAAATAATTTGCAGAATATAAATTAGTTGCTTCTGAAGGTTGTGATAAATTATTTCTATTGATATCATGACGATACATGTCGTATGTAATACCGGAAGCCCAATTTACCTTCTTAACGGCAAATCTAATGTCACTACCGAGAATCCTTTTGAGACCAATAACAGTGTCCCAATTGTGATATTCTTCATTTAAACAATCTTTGGGTGCTGGTGGATTTTCATCCCAATCAGATTGATAATCTTCCGGATTTGTTAAAGCTACAAAACTATAATAAGCATTGCTACTAAAAGTAACTTCTTCTATAAATTTTCTGGCATTTATAATCCGTAGTTGATCTGTTACAATTGCAGACATGATCGTTTATTTTCTAGTTATTTATTAGGTTAATGTGAGTGTAGTTATTCCTACACCAGGAACTTCAATGACAACTGTAGAATTGACAACATTCAAGTTAACTCTGTGCGTACCAATTCCAGTACTGATTCCTGATGTTGTTGTAGTAACACCAGTAATTTGCAATCCAGAGTTGACATTGAGATAATCACTGTAAGATGAATTTCCAGTTACATCAATTCCACCAGCAGAAATTACGATTCCGTTTCTAGCAGTAACTACACCAACAGAATCTACATTATTTACATCTTCATATGTTAATGTTCCCCCAATTGATACATCACCACTAAAAGATGCTCCTGTAGATGTTACAAATCCTACAGTAATATTTGGATTACCTGTTAATAAATCTGTACCATTTCCAAGAGCATCATAAATTTCTTGAAAATTAGCATTTACTTTTGTTGCACCTGCTGAAAGACTGTCTCCAGTTCCATCATTAATGGATGTTCCAGTAGATATTCCTTGAAATGACATTATAATAAGATAGTTTGTGACTTATTTATGTGAGATTATGCGCTCATTTTCGGCATATTCATGATACTCTTCCCATGTAGGTACATTGTGACATAAAATCTCCATATTTACAGAAATTCTCCAATCAACAGTAGATGTAAATAATGGATCATGCCATAAATCTCCAGGAAATATAATTAAATCATCTTGTACCGGTCTAATTTCTTCCCATATTCCACTCTGGATGTCATCAGTAACCATTATTGACCCATATTCTCTCGGCATTTTTAAATAATATACCGAATTTATATCACAATTGTCATGAATATGTGGATTAAAGTCCCAAAATTCACAATTTTGGCATAAAGCATGACAATATGTTGAATTTTCTGTAGCTAAATCTAATTCTCCAAAAATTTCTTCAGATTTTTCTAAAAATCTAGAATATAATTCAGAATAACCGCCAGACAAATCACGAGGAACTACATTATTACTTGTAAATGCATCTTCTGCTTCTTTAAGTCCTTCACTTCTAGCATGAAGCGCATCTGCTTGCATAAGTAAACGATCTTCTTCATCAAAATTCATAAAATTATGAATTACAATAACTGGAAATTTGAATTTCATAAGATAATAATAAAAATCAATCTTGATACTTTGTATATAGTTTAGTTCTTAAAGGATGAACTCTCTTAACAACAGGTGATGTAGATATTCCAGCGTATCCTGACAAATGGTAAGCAGTGAAAGGAGTTGCATTTCTTCTACTTCTTAAAGGATCCCAAGTTACCTTGCCCCAAGAGAAATCACCGTAATAATTAGTCTTATCAAATATTGTTTGATCAAAACTATTGGTGCGTACATCATCAAAAGTAAGTGAAGAACTATCGAAAGATGCTAAAGCATCACCCAAGTCTATTTCATCTTCTACATAAACTGTTACCTCAAGAACCTGAGTTGATCCAATACCAACAATATCTTGATATTTTCTTTCAATATCTGCTGCCTGGAAAATGACATTCATTCTTGAAGTGGATATACTTAAAGTTTCTCCATAATGGTTGAGTGCTGTAACATAGGTTCCAACAGTATTTGAATTACTGCAAGTAAAGTAATGTCCAGTTTGAATTCCACTCCATCCACCTGTTGCAAAACCACTATTTACAACTGGATTTCTTAGGAAAGAATCAAAGGGAATATACAACGATAGTAGAAGTGCTGTTGTTCCAACTCCAACTGAAGTATTGGATATAGAAACTATTGATCCAAAGTCACCTTCGTATGTAACTTTTTCAATCAACTCTTTTTCTACGACTGGTGGTTCAATAAGAACTTGTGGTGGGTTTGTATTTGTGTAACCAGTTCCTGAATTTGTTACGGTTATACTTGTAATAATACCACTAGTGACTGAGCATGATGCAATAGCTGTGGTATTTCCAGTTCCTGGAGAACCAATAGAAATTTGTGGATCTGATGTATAACCTGCTCCAGGATTTGTAATACTAAATTCGGTAATGATACCAGCAGAAGAAACTCTAGCAGAAGCAAAACCAGGTTCAGTAACCTCTTGAGAGATTATTTCAATTACACCAAGTCTTTGTGTAGTTTGATTTTCTAGAGAATTGTCAAAGAAAGTCTTGACACTTTCAACCCAAGCAAAGTTTGTTGTTGTTCCAATTCCAACACTTTGAATTATGTTTGTTTTGGGAGTAATATTTGGTTCTAGTGATTCTCTATCTTTAGTTTCTTCAAATCCATAGATGAAAGTATCTTCAGTTTGCTTACAAAGCATCACTGGTCTTTCTAAACTTTCATCGTTAGTTCTTCCTCGTCCACGATATGGATTTGTTAGGACGATATCAGATGCTAATATTTCCTCAACGGTTCTAGTATCTTCCTTCAGAGAGATATTTTCGGAATTGATTGTTAATGTATCACCAGGTTCTACTGGTTCATCAATATCAACCTCAACAACATCAATATCTTTTGTTCCTTTGTAGAAGAGGATTCTAGATGTATAATCTTTTGGAATTGGTTCATCAAAGACTACCAGTCCACCACCTCTAAATTGATATGATTGTCCAGGAACCTGGAGAATATCATTAATAAAGATGAATATAGTGGATGATACATCAATGTTACTTCCTGCACCTGCTCTAATTGATATCCTATCACCATTAAATGAAATTGGGAATACAGTTCTCTTTCCATTAAATTTACTATCAAATGGATCAAGTTGTTGGAATTGACCCACACTCCAAGCAGAGAACTCATCGGAGTGAGTTCTTTCAATATCAATAGCAAACTCTTTAAAGGAAGAACCTGTAGTAGGAATTCCAGTAGTTCCACCTATTGCAATAGTTAACTTTTCACCCTGACCATATGCAAAACCATCATTATTAAAATCAAATTCTGCAATAGAAGTATCTCTACTAACAAACATGTCAATAGATGCTTTTGTTCCTATTCCTTGAACAGAACTATCAGAATAAATTAACGGAATATTTGTGTATCCTATCGGACCATCAATTACAATTTCAATTGGTGTGTTAACTTCACCGCATCTTGCATAGAAATGTTCTCTTGTAGAAATTCCTGTATTAACTTCAAAAGAAGTACTGTTTATAATTCTTGTAATACGAGTTCCATCTGCAGCAGGATCAATTCTGCTTGCAGAATTATTACTTACTCTTGGAGCAATAATAACAGGTTGTACAACACCACCAGACTGATAGAAAGTAGGTACGGTGGAAACACCGACATTAGTTTCAAACTCTGTTGAACTATTGACAGTAGTTACTCTAGATCCACAATAGAATGGATCTGTTGTTCTTGGATAGATGTGAGTTGATGCTCCACCATCCAAATCACAAGTCATTGCAATACCAGTGAAAATAACATCACTTCTTTGACCAGTGGTCTGTAAGTTATGTGCTCCTGAAGTTGTAACAGTCATGATACCACTAATATTATCATAAATGACATTAGTGATATTGACCGGACCAGCACCAGAGTAATCACAAGTCATTGCAATACCAGAAAGAAGAACTTCTTGTCCAATGAGCAATTCATGTGCTGTTGAAGTTGTAACTGTAGTAAGTCCAGTTGTATTGCTGTAGATTACATCTGATATATCTCTTGGAGCATAGAAGACTTTATCATTAGATATTGAAACTTCAGTAATGTGCCCATTCAATGCAGTTGCAGAACCAATTATATCCACTGAGGATGAAGTAACTGCCTTTACACCGATATGTGTTTGAATTCCTGGTCTATATCCAGAACCACTGTTCCCGATACTTACAGAGGAGATAGTACCCAATCCAGAGACATTTGCAGTTCCTCCTGCAGGGACACATGGTTGATATCCAAGACCATTTGTTGATCCGACTGATACGATTACACCACCTATAGGTAGATCAGTTGTGTTTATGTCTTCTCCTGGTTCCAGTGTTTGTGGATTAAATGTAATAGTAGTTTCACCACTGTTTTCAGCAAGAGTATAGTTTCCAACTACTGGTTTGATACCAGATCTTGATGATTGTTGGAAAATGTCATTTACCAATATTATTGCATTATCTGTAGATATTCCTGTTATATTAGCACCATCAACAGTTAATGGGAACTCTGATCTAATACCAGTAAATCTCGTAGAAATATCATCAAAGATGTAATTTCTGCTGTAAGTTTCTGCATTGGTGTCTATACTACCAGACCTCATGAAGGTTCTTCCCTGGAAAGATGAATTTGTAGTAATTCCAGTAAAGTCTCTATCGTTTGGATCTACAAAAGGAATACCGAATTGGTTTACATCAACTGTAATTGGTACTTTTCCGAATGGTGGTGATGTGAAGTTAATTGTAGACCCTGAAATAGTATAATCACCATACATCTTAATAATAGTATCACCAGTAGTATGAACACCCAATACAGATCCTAGCCAAGGTCTTCTTACTCGCAGTTTCTCTTGAGTTCCAACACCAACAGTTTCTGCCAACATAAACTCATCATTAATCTTAAGGATATCTCCACTAAAGATTGATGTAATACCCGCAGTATTGATTAAAGTTTGTTCTAAAGAAATATCTTCAACCAAAGTAGTAATAATATCAGATCTCTGAATAGGAGACTGCATCATATTGTCAATAGTAAATACTCCCTTAGCATCTTTATTTGTTGAAGTAATTTGATGCTGAGTTCCAATTCCAGCAGATGTTATGTTGATGGTTATATTTGGATTAAACCTAAGTGCATTTTCTGCTGTATCTGTAAATGAGATACTACCAGAGTCTTGCTTAATAACAAATAATGTGGGTGGAAGGTGCGTTGTAGTTCCAACTCCAACAAGAGTAGTTGTTGCTATTCCAATTGGTTGACCACCAGCTGGGAATGTGTATGTTACTTCTTCACCACTGACAAAGAAATGATTTGATAGATTTAATACATTACTTTCTACTGATACAACAGTACCTAGTGCTTCAGAATTAAATGTTCTTTCAAAGATCAAATCTCCTTTATGTTTTAGTTCAAAACTTCTCTTAATATCATTTTGACTACCGGTGTATCCTCCATGCATCGTAGAGAACTCACCACCTTGGAATCCTAATCTAACAGTAGAAATTCCTAAATCAACAGCACTTAATGAATTAACCAGTAATCTAACTTCAATCTGTTTATTTGGTATTCCACCTATTGCCTCAAAATGAATTTGTGTTTTCTTACTTACAGGATCAACAAAAGCAGTAAAGGTTCCTATTCCAGTATCAAAAAGATTATCATCAGTAACAACTCTACCAAATTCAGATAGAGAAACATCAGTATTATCATGTACAATAGTCAATTCTGAGAATTGAACATCGTTATTAGTCATATCTTCAATGCTTGCATACACATTAAATCCTCTATATTGAGAATCAATTTCCATCACCTGAATTGATGTTGTAGCAGTTCCAGCACTAGTGGTTCCTAGACCAACAGAAGTAAGTGTTGTTTGATATGTACTAGTTCCAGTTGCAACTCTAGAAGTATTTGAGATGGATACTACAGTAGCATTGACATTGTATGCGGTAGTGAGTCCAGAATTTGGAACAAAATCCATTTCAATTTCATTACCATTATAACCAAATCGATATGTTCCTATACCATCAGAAACATCCTCATCCAATGTATCTGTTGCTAATGTGGAGAATTCTGTTTGTATAATATTTGTTCCATCATGAACTATATTGATTTCATCACTCTGATAGTATTGTAAATCAGTTGATTCCAAAACTACCATCACTTTTGAAGAACTATATGATGATTCAATTCCAACAATTTTGTATGCTGAAGTAGTTCCAGATGGGATAGATGCTGTTTGAACTCCTACAGATGCAATGTCACCAATATATTGTGTACTGATTCCAACACTGCCAGGTGAAATTGCATATTTAAATCCAGTTACTGCATAATCATCAAATCTGGGTTCTAGTGGGTAAAATAGTAATAATCCATTATTTTCAAAAACACCAATATCAAAGTAACCATGAATCTCATCAGTTTCAACTCTACCATATTGAGACACAAATCCATAAATGTTGTTATGGAGCATATTTACAATAATTACCTGTCTTTCTCCTGGGAATTTTGTATCCGTAGTTAGTAAGAAATACTTTTTAAATCTAAAAGCATTTAAAGAGAAACTATCAATTGTTGAGAAAGAAGTTGCTCTAGGATTACTATTAAATTCATCACTGAAATCATCAACTAATAGAACTCTGTTACCAACGGACTTAAAGAAGTCCTGCAAGATAAGAGAGTTAAATCTTATCTCATCGGAATAAACATTATTTACATTATTTTCAGTTACTAGATCAATATCAGTATAACAATTCAAATCAAGTATTGAATTTATGTGAGATATCCCTGTCAATGCACCATCATTTTGATCTTCTATCATTTCAGAGTTTGTTGGTTCTGAAACTACTTGCAAATCACTAAATTTCTTCATTCCAACAGGATGAACCATGGATTCTACAGGATCATTCCAACTGGATATTCCAACATTTGATTTTAGTGAATATGAGAAGTATTGATAATAATCACTATCATGAAGTCTTTGTGAATCTTCATTCAAGAATCCTTTTTTAAGGAATCCTTTTTTATTATTTTTACTACGTGGTTTTATATTGTAAGTAAAGGTGGTTACTCCAACAATTTCTGTTATATTTGCCTGAGATCTTGAAGATTTACCAGTTATTAGTTGACCAACTTTATATTCTTCTGGTCTATTTGTAGAAATTCTCAATATTGAAGTATTTGAATCAAATCCAAGTGATTTGTCCACATTACTTCCATTTGTAATATCTTCATTATCGAAGAAAACATTTTGCTCTACTTCAACTTGGAATTGGGGGAAGAATTGCTGTGGAACCACTCTTGCAGTAGTGAATTCGTCATCAAAAATTCCTGGATCTCCATCACCAACAAATTCCTCCATATTGAATGTAAATCCTGGAACCTGACCACCTATATTTGGATCACTAGTTTTTACCTCATACAGTTTAAATTCATAATTCTCATTATTATATCCAAGATCACCAGTTCCAGCAACTAGACTATCATCTAGAGTGTTCACACCCTCTAATAGGAATTTTTCTCCTACTGCGAACGGCCAAGCAGAAAGAGTACTGAAACCAACGGTGTCTAAGACTATTGTTGCATCTTTTGTTGAAGGATCATAAGTTAATGTTCTAATTTTATAACCATTAGTATTATTAAATGGTATAATACTTGGTTTAACATTATTAATATTTCCAGTATTCTTTAGAATACGAACTTTAAATCTGTTGTCAAAAACATAATCCAATACAATGTCATCAACAACCTTTTCACTAATCCCATCAACAATTTTTAAATCTGGAAGAGATGTATAGTTTTTACCTGGGAAGGTAACACCAATTGATACTATTGATACCAACTCTTCAACTTTTACTAATGTTGGTGTATGTGCTCTTGGTGCTAAAGTAAAGTCTGTTGGGAAATCAAATCCAATATCACTTATATTAATATTTTTTATATTACCAATAACCTTAGATGTTGCTTGTAAAATAGCACCAACACCACTTTCAGTAACAATTTCCTCAATTTGTGGAATTTGTGTTATATTATTTCCATCAGAAATATACCTTACTCTACCAATTGGTCCTGAAACTTGATCAGAACTACTTAAATATGAAATAATTGCATTTGATGATGTAAATGAATTTTCATCGTGAGTATAATCTGGTAGAAAATAAGAAAATGTCTTATCTGTGGTTGATTTTACATCATAATTTCCAGAGAAAGAACTATCTTCAATTGATATTTCAGTAATTATGTCATTATCCAGTTTTATTAATGAAAAATCAGCAGGAATTTGGTTATTTTTCAGTGGAACTAAGTTATAATATAGAGTTTCTGGTAGATCATCGTCATAAACTAGTCTGACAGTGGCATTATCGTCAACTCCAATCACTCCAGTGGAAATAACATTAAATTTATTTGGTTGTTTGGATGATACAAATTTATTTTTTAGTTCTATATCAGTATAAAATTCTACAGCAAATGCTGGATATAGTATATTATTTCTAGAATATGACAAACTAGCGTTAGAAACATCAAAAATTAGTGTTTGATTTTTCTGTAACAATAATGGTGGGTTTATTGGAAGAAGTTTTCCGGGTTTTTGTTCTAATAAGTCAACAGCAAGGGCTTTCAGATCACCTAAATCTTGTAATCTTGTAAAAACTCTTTCCTTGTCAATTAATTGTATTGTATTTGAGTCTAAAACTACAACAACATACAAAGCATCAAATTCTAGTTCTTGTGCAACTTCATTTGATGAGAAAATTACTACTTGTTCATTTTTAAGATTATGATTAGGAATTGTAATGGTATTAGCAATTGTGTTGATACCAACTGCATCAAATGCTAATGTTCCAGCAGAGAATTTTCTATGAGTTTGATTGTAAACAATATCTACAATTTTATCTGTAGTTGGTCTACAATCTACAGATATTCTATCAGTAACTTTTAAATTATGATTATTTTTTGATGTTATTGTAGATTCATAACGAATAACTTCACCAGTAAGGACTTCTGGTTTTCTAGTTCTTAGACTATGATTAACTCCACTTCCAAAGTCTGTGAATGTTAGAAGTGCAGCTGCAGTTGTAGTACCAAAACCAACAGCAGATCCTGTTGATCCTACACCAATTCGATTTGTGGAGAGACCGATAACATTATTATTAAATGGGAATGCAAAATATTCACGATCTCTTTCTAGGGTAAATTGATCAGATCCAGTGGATACAGAAATTGGAGATTCGTCAAAATCATAACGAATTTCGTCATTAACTTGGATATCGTGAGAACCAATGTATATTCTATTTCTAGCAATAAATCTGCTTGTAGATCCAGTACCAGGATTTTCAATTGCAACTGTAGTACCAATTCCAACCCCTACAGATTCAATTGGGTTGAAATAGTATTCTTCATTTATTTCTGAGGACTCTAAATTGGCATCATCAACTGCAGGTACTAAGAATTTCCTAGGATTTTCAAATAATCTTTGTCCTTTAGAATAACTAGTTCCTATAGTACCATTTGCATTTCTTTCAACTCTTATTCTATTAAGATCTTCCTCTATATTAAGAATTTTTATTTCTTCTCTATAACCATCAGATTCAATTGTGTAAATGTCATTTTCTCTAAAATTAGACATTTTAGACAATTTACTACCAAATATTGAAATATATGTAACAATTCCGGTCTGTCCCGTGGTTCCAATTCCAATACCTAAAGATAGTTCACTAGGTTTTACTTTAATATCTGATACAAATTCAACATTCCTTACACTATCATAGATTTTTGCAAGACCACTAGTCATGTTATGTGGACTAGTTGTAAACCCAATATAAGTGACTGCATCTTTTGATCCATAATTTTGAAGAAACTCAACATTAGAAATTGCTGATGTTGCAACAGAAATATTTGTTACTTCAGTATTTGCAATACCAGTAACTTCAGCTAATGGTCTTCTCTCACTATCATTAGCACTGAAGACGATTCTATCTCCAACTTTATAATCCTTTCCTCCAGATAGTATGTTTAGATCATTTAGTTTACCAACTGCTGTATTATCAATTATTGATTGTAATGGTGATAATTGACTTGGTTGGAACAAATACTCATATGATCCATTTGAGGAAGATAAATTATATGGTCTGACATTTCTAAGAAAATCACTATCTGATAGTTTTTCTTCTAAAATATTAGATGGTGATGTAAAACTTTCCTGATTTATATCTGGTTCGAAATTAAATTCAATCGGAGGAGATTTGAATGAATTACCAATGAAATATGGGAAAACGGGTTCTTTAAAATTATCATAGTCTACCAAATTTTCTCCAATGGTAGCAAAGTAAGCATACACACCATTTGGATAATCTGGTGTTATGCAGAATCTTCCGTTAGATTCATCCAGATCTCCATCAGTGGTCCACTCATAGTCATTACAGAAGAATCCTAGAGGATATATTAGTAGTGAAGGTCTGTTTGCTAGAGATCTCTTTTTGTATCCAGAAATCATTCGTTTTACACCACCAGTACCATCAGCACTTGCAAATCCGTATGGTCCATAAATTGGATTTCCATCATATGCCCAACCAATCAATGGAGAATGATTCTTCGATTCAGTTTCTCTACCTAAACTATCTTTTATTAAATCTGGATTGAAAATTTTTCTTCCATCTACAGTAGACTCATTGTAAATAGTTTCTCTAAATTTCCTAGGAATATATGTTACAGTATATTGTAATATTCCATAATCTTCTGCATCTAATTCGGAAACTAAAGAATCTTGATAGATGAATCCGTCATCACTGTAGATTTGATTACTTGCAAAAGATCTACTAACTTCATTTACAACCCATGAGAAAATTTCAGATTCAAATTTTGCTCCTTTACCTGCAGGATTAACTGTAAGTATAGTGTCATCGGTATAATTAAAACCTCCAGATTTAACGACAACTGAGTCTAATCTACCATCTTTAATGATGGGAATTAAATCAGCACCAAATCCCTCTTCACTATCAATTCCAATATATGGTTGAGAAACATATCCTTGCCCAGCATTTTGAATAATAATTTGTTTAATTTCACCATCAACGATATATGGTTTTATTGATGCTAATTTTCCAGGTTCAGCAGTTATGACTGGTAATCTTTTGTAATTAAATATGTTTGTAGCTCCATAACCTACACCAGCATCAGTTAAGAATACATCATCAATAAATCCTCTGACAACTGGAATTACTGTAGGTGGAATAGAAATAGTATCTTCAGATTCCTGAATTGCTACTTGTATATCTGGATATCTGAAAATATGATCACCGACACCAATTCCAGATTCGTCTAAACCTTCATCAAATGCAAATAGGTTTACAAATTCGTCAGACTCATAAAATAATTTACCACCATATTCAAGTAAACCATCAACTCCATCAACAACATCAGACTCTGAAAGTTTGAATGAATCATCATCAATTTTTGTTACATAATAATATGCTGCACTAGTCAATCCAGTAATTGGTGTATCTGTAGATTCATATGTAATTAATTCTCCACTTTGAAAACCATGATTTTTAATATTGATTGTATTCTCGTAAAAATCAACTGAATTTGGAGATTTTTCTGCATTAAATAATACTTTTCTATTTGAAAAATCTTCAGAAGACTTAATAATGGTTATTCTTGCGAGTTTTTGTCTGTCATTTACAGATTCTACAATGGAATATCCAACACCAAAATCGGTTATATTAACTGGATTTTCAAATGCAACTGCATCTTCACCACTGCTATGCAATCTAAAACTTCTATCATCTACGACTGAAATAAAATATGTTTGTAAATCTTCTAATCCAACAATAGGTTCATCACCAATAGATCGATATATAACAGGTTCTCCAGTTTTAAAGAAATGATCTTCATCAGCAGTTAATAGATTTGAAGATATGCCAACCATTTCTCCATCTTCGGATTCAATCCGAACATTATGCCGATATGTCTCCATTATTGGTTCGACATTACATAATGTACCATTTCCACCATAAACCCTTATAAGTGGTTTAGTTTCATAATTAAATCCACCACTAACAACTAAAATATCTCTGACAGATCCGAAAAGGTTGAAATGACCAGTAGCACCTATTCCCCCATTATTAACTCCATCCGCATTATTACCATCAAAAATACTCAATAGTGGTGGATTAATAACATCATAATCACCATTACCACTATTTGAAACATTTATTTTTGTAATGGGACCATAACTCAAATTTGTTTTTGATTTATAGTTTAAAATTTCTACTCCATTATTCAACATTCCAGTTTTTCCTGGAACGGTTTCTTCTCTAAAAGTATCATCAATGGGTTCTGTCAATAATTTAACACACCTTTTTGAGGATAATTTGAATGGATTATCTTCATCTAGTATTTTTTGAATATCAAAATAATCAACATAGAAGAAAGTATTATCAGTTACATTACCTGTTATATTAACATATATCTTATTATACAAATCACTTAAACTTCTTGATAGTTTTATATTTTTAGAATTAAGAACTGTTACATAATATTTTCCATTGTCTATGTTTAATCTATTGGTGTTTACTTCTCCTGTCTCTTCATCCTCTAATGGTTCAAGATATACAATAGCATCACCAGTATAGAATGGATGAGTTATTTCAGATTGAGTAGGAGATGCATCTTGTCCTACATTAACTGTATCATTGACTGCATCATCAGCAACATTTATTGTAAAAATTACTTTCTTTAAGTTTGTAGGTAATATTTCATTAGAATAGTTTGGTAATGAAGAACTCATTACAAAACAATTATCCTGTAGAGTTCTAGATTTATATGTGTTCTGAACATCTGATAAGAAACTTGATGCTTCTGGGAAGAACCTAAACTTTGCTTTGTTTAATTTTCTTTCAATAAAGAATTTTTTAGGATATGTTTTTAGTGATAATGAGGTACGACCAGTTGCATTAAAATCTGGAATAGCAGTTTCTGATGTGATTACATAAGAAGTTTCTCCTTCCCTAGAAGAAACACTGACATTATATGTTTCTTCAGAACTAGTAATTAAGAAGAAAATATCATTCAATTGTAAATTAAATGTTTCAGCAAATTTAATTTGATATTTTTGCTCAGCTTCACTTAAGACTGAAATTGATTCAATATTATATTTTGGTGCAGTATTAAATCTCCAATTATCAAGTTTGGTAGATTTATTTTGTAAACCTAAACTATCATACTTTATTACATCACCTTCTTTGAAATTTCCACCTTCTGGAAAAGTAATATCACTTATAACATTAGTAACTCTAAAATATACATTATCTTCTTCAAGTTCTACATATGCATATTTCTTTGTACTAACAAGAGTTCCTCTTGGAATTGTAAAGTTCGCATCATTTACACTATAGAATTCATTAATTGACTTACCATTATAGTCAATTTCTAATATTCCTGTATCTAAATATACATCTAATATGTCATTTTCTTCAAATGCAACTGTGGAATCCACAAATAGATAATCATTAAATGTACCATCTAAATTTTGAGTGTGGGATTCTGTAAGTCTGGTTGTTTGAGTTGTTTGAAACTTACCAAAAACTGTTCCAGAACTAGATATGTCTCTACTTGTATCATTATCTAAACTTACCAAATAATAAAATTTATTTCCTTTGAAAAATCTTTCAACATGAGTTATTGAAGCAAATGCAGATACCGTGTCAGCATTAGATGTACTGTCACGATTTTTTTGTAAAAGAGTTCTATTAAGAATTATATCAGTATAATCAATACTATCATCAAAAGTAGACAGAACTATATCTAAAGTTCTTCTAGTTCCAGAAGCAGAAGGTTCAAAAACATAATCAGATGGTCTGATTACCTCAACTTTTGTTCCATACAATGCACCAAATAATATTTCAAATGATTTATCAGAACCTTTAGCCTTATAAAAATCTCTTGTTTGCTTATAGAATAGTCTTTTATCTACAGACTGATCTAAATCAATATCTTCAAAACCTGGTGCAATTTGAGATTTTAACTTTCTAAAGAATTCTTTTAATAATACTGAACTTAAATTAGTTACAACACCCCTATAATGATTCTGTGGTCCTGTTTTTGAGAAAACTAAGCTGCTATCGTAGTCACTAACACCAGAAAATCCTCTTACACAATCTAAGAACTCTGTTTCTGTCTTAGATTTGTAAGTAACGATTTCATCACCAATTTTTAACAATCCGTAAGAAGTAGGAAATCCTTCAGTGCTTTCAACTACTAGAGTATCATCACCAATGAAAAAGTTTTCTAAAGATTCTGTACTTTCAGGAGTTAAAAGTTGAGTATCAAGATCAATATACTTATCAATATTTTGTAAAAGATTATAGGCACCACCATCACTTTCAAGTGATTCAAAATATTGTGTTAAAAATTCTTTAAATAATGGGAACTCATCATTTACAAAGTCTGGAATTTGTGCTTCCAGAACCTGACTGATCTTGATTCTAGTTTGATTTGACATTTGATACCAGTGAATCTATTTGCGAATTATGGATTTGGTTTCTTCAGGGAATATGAACCTAGAACCAGTAGGATCTGCACCAGATTCAATATTGTCTACCAGCATATCAAGACTACTAAATGAAGTATCAAGTTGTAAATATAAGTCTTGTAAACCGATGACATCATTTGATAATGGAGTAGCTGATATTTGAATTACATTCTGTGGTTGAGAAGTAGATGTTATATTTATTGCAAATATATGAATCTCTCCTTTCTTGTAATTAACTCTTCCAACAACCTGTCTGACTATGTTTTCACGAACTCTTGCATCATTATCACCATTTAATGGTGTTTTAATTAAAACAATATCACCCTCATCTGGATCATCAGCATCTGGAAGATCTGTAAGGTTAACACTATGATTTATTCCTGATACTGTAAACGATGTAGACCTAATATTTCCACCTTCAAAATCATCAGAATTAAAAGCATTTCCAAAACATAACTCATATTCTGCGAGTCTGTTAATAACACACCTCATATCTCTACGAATTTCGATGTTTGTTACATTAGAAGTAATCGATTTATCAGAGTTATCTATTATTGAAAGAAGTTTTGAATGTTTAAATCTAGATCCATATGCATTTAGTTCATCACTGTTTGCATATGCAGATAAATTCGTAATAAGTGTAGACCTAACAATATCTGCAGAGACTGCTTTATTTGGATTATAATAAATTACACTCTTTAATTCAATGAATAAGAACTTTGTAGAGATAATTTCTGGTACAATACCTGCAACAGAATACTTTCTTAATTCTCTTTTAATATTATCTTTTATTGCGGATGATAAAAATACACCTCGTTTTGGTTTTATAGCAATAAACACTCTACCAAACTGTGGTGGATCAAGTTCTTCACCACCAAAAGAGTTTAATGATTCTGCTTCTGGGTATATTTTTCTTACAATTGCATTAAAATCATTAGCAGTAACTGCTCTATTCTGTGCTGCATATATCCTTCCAGCATAATTCTTAATAGATGTTGTTGATTCAATCTTAGAACCACCAATAGAAGGTTCTAATGTCTGAACTTTTGATATATCTCTGGAAACAATATCTCCATTATTTGTTGTTAGGTTTCCAATAAATTTGAAATTGGATAAAGTATTAGCAACATCTCCATTAGTAACAAGGTAACTAACTTGAATGACATTACCATTTGATAGTTTTCTTCCAAAGACACCATCACCAAAAATCAATTCATATCGTTCATCTTCAATTTCTTGGATAAAGTATACTGTAGAATCTCCATCTATATCAAAAATGGAATCTGATAATTGGTATGGTGCGGAATCAGTAACAACACTACTTTCTTTTACACGAACTCTTAATGTTGCATAATCAATACCAACATTACCTAAGATAAATCTTTGACTAACTTGTCTATCATCAACAGTAAATTCTTCTTCAACTAAGACACCCTCAAATACTTCTAGGTTATCAAATAATGCTTTGTTATCAGAAACAAGTTCTGTAACACTATCTGGAACTGTAAAGGTAAAACTTTGTGCTGCAAATTCTGCAGAGGCAAGAACAGCAGATCCTTTTCTTAATGTTACAGATCGTGGTTGGTTAGGAAAATCTCTTGTTGATACTGAGAATCGTATTTTTGCTCTTGCTGATGTCTTGGATCGTGGTAGATAACCTATATTGCGAGCCAGAGACACTACATTCTCTCTTAGAGTGGCACCATCTATGAATACCTCATTAGACACCATGTTTGCGTTGTAGGACGCCACATAGGTGTTATACGCAAGCATGTCAATGATGAGAGATAATGTTGATCCCTCGTAATCGTAATCCGTGAAATTGGTATTGGCACGAATGTAATCTTTAATCGAAGATTTGATATCTTCAAAGTCTAGATTTGCAAATTGCGTAATAGCAGCCATTTATCTTGTTGATTGTAGTACAAATGATAATTCTTCAGGAGTTACTTCAACTCCAATAATATTATATTTAATTGTTACATTATATGCATTACCTTCATAATCAGGATTTACAGAAACACCATTCCTTACTAATTCAACTCTTGGTTCATAACGAGCAATGGTTCTACTAATTTCATCTTTAATTTGGTCAGCAATAATTTCGGTAATATTCTCAAATAAAAGACGATATACTTGACACCCAAGATCAGGTTGAAAAAATCTTTCACCAGTAAATGTAAGTACTAAGTTACGAACTGATCTTGAAATTGCAACTTGATTTCTTAAAGTGACTACATCTTTACTTAAAGGATTTGTTTTAAGTGTTAAACTCGCATCCAAAAATCCTCTACTTAACTTTGGTATAGGCATTCAAATATACAAGTATTATCATCCTATTTATCCATAAAAAGAACCTCTCCAATCTTATTTGATCAGAGAGGTTTTTCGGTGGTTTTTTTCGAAGAGAGAAACGCGGTCGGAGTTTTTTTATAACTCTCTTATCGTCCTTGCCCACGATAACGCTTCTTCGCAGCATTACCACTACTAGCAGCAAACTTTGAATGCTTTCCACAACCTTGACGGGTATTCTTGGGTTTTCCTGGTTTCCAGAAACCGTCCTTTACTAGTCCTACTTTTGCTCGTACTGCCATGATAAATTTACTCCGTAGTTGAAATGATTTCTAATTCGTTTAAGTCAATATCTTTTTGTTCTTCATATTTCTCTAATGCCAACTCATGAAGAATATCTGCTGCTTCCTCATGAGTTACATTGGCATAGATCTTTCTGCCTTTATAAAAGATATTTAAGTCACTCATAGTACCCTTGTCTTTTCATGACCGACACGAATGCGTGGATCACACCAAATCTCATATCCTTCTTCCTTCGCATCAAGACAGAATGAGACATCTTCGCCACACATGTCTTGTACTGCACCAGATTCAAAGACTTGCATCTTAGGTGCAAACCAGGGATACTCTAGATTCTCAAATACTCCATGCTTAATCAATACCCATCCAAACCCTGTGTAATCGACTGTAAAGGGTTTCTTACGGTTGGGTAGGGTTTCGATAGTCTCATGGTTCATTACACCTCCATTAGAACGGAAATCATCCTCTTCTAACCAGTGTGCAACAGAAGAAGTCTTACCATCTTCAGTGAGATACCATCCTGCAACTACTTCCTTCTCTGTACCATCAGCAGCTAATGCACTATCACATAGTTCCCAGAACTTCTGTGTGTTGAATACAATATCACTATCAATCCATAGTTGATAATCATACTCTAGTTTGCCGTCCCAGGGTTTCTGAGAGGGTCCTCGTAGTACATTAGCACCAAGTACCTTACAACGAGCAAAGTTGACCATAGATGAGTAATCCTGACTGATCTGAATACTCATGCTGTTCTGTACTAGATCAAAGCACAGTTGTACAAAGTTCTTGAGAAAAGTGAATGAACATCCTCTTCCAGGTAAGCAGAAGACAATCTTCTTACCTTTCATTCGTTCTTTAATTGCCTCGTAATCAAAGTCAGCAGCTGCACTCTTTTTCTTTGGTGCATTTGCCTTAACAGTAAATCCTTTTGCCATAGTTTTTGAATAACCTCAGATCAATTTTATCAGTGTCTAGTGAAAATGTCAAGTTGTCTATATATAGGTCAATATGATGCTTCTTGCATTGTTTGACTATTGTATGTTACTACCTCATAAGATAAGTCAGATTCAGTATAGTTCGTTTGCATTAATCCAACAATACCCTTCACTGTATTCCAAGTAGTCTTGAATTCTTCTTCATTGATGTTTGCAAATATACATTGCGTTCCTGCGTAGATATGATATAGTTTTTCCATTGTGGAACCATTTTTTTACTGAAAATTTTTTGACGGATTCTGAAACCCATCGACGAATTATATATGCAACTTTCTGGAGACCCCTTTTAGAAAACCTCTGAGGGTCATTTTTTATTCTCGGAATTTTTTTTCTAAGTGTTATATCGAAGTCGAATTGTCACCTCTGTAGGTTAGGGTCTCTATGCTTTTTTATAACCGGCCCCCATAATAACGACGACTGCTGTTGACGCACGAATAAATCTATGCTATACTCAAAGAGGGCAGAATGAACTGCCCTCAATGTTAATCAGAGACCCTCCTGAATAAGTTCCAGGATCTGCAGAAGTTCTGCACCAGTGTTACCTTGAGCAAGCATTCCGAGAGCAATTTGACGAGTCATGATAAGATAGAAAAGTGTTAGTTAGTGATGAATTAGTTTATAGACATAACTCAGGTCTATATGTAATTAATGATCTGAAAGTTCAGGATCTAAAAGATCGGGATAGTATTCTGCCACTTCTGCAATAAGTTCATCGACGGTATAATCATCATAATTTGCATCTAATTGATCACCAACTAATTGCATTAATGTTTTGAGATCCATGTCATCTAGAATCTGATCAATTAGATTCTGCTGAAGTTTGTCCCGGTCGATGATGTTGTCAGGCATGAGTTTGTGTTAGTTAAGGTGATCAGGCGAATGTGTAACCACTGTGGAATTCTTCAGTCTTGTATACATTTTTGCCGTTAATCGCACCGACGAACTTTCTTACATACCAGACAAAATCTTTCTGGAAAACATGCTCACCGACAACACAAAACTCCGAGCAAAGTGCATTCAGTCTGCTCTTAGTTGTATTGGACTGCCAACCACCATCCATGATCATCATTGAATCATCATCGATTGTTGCAATATGATTTCCATGCAGATAAACACGAGAAACATTTGCATCATCTGTTTTTACCATTGTGTTCCCTGAAGACCAGTTTTTGTTATCCTGGATTGCTGCGTTCATCAGGGTTTCGATCTTACGCATGGGTGGTTGCTTTCCTTTGACTCTTTAATAATACACGAAAACCGACCCCACACAACCTACCCTGTGCCACTTTGATGACTGGCACAAGGTTTCTTTATAGTAACTCACCAGAGATAATCATACTTTACAGACAGGTCTTCGACATAACTTTCGACCTTCTCTCCTCCTTGCAATTCAAATAACTTTTCCCAGTCAATTTGATGAGGATTAAAATCATCCATTGCTTCAATCTCTAGAGTGATGCGATACTTTGTCTTTTGTGCGTAAGGCATTGTTCTGCTGGTGATTTGAGTTCTTTGTTATTATATGGCATTTCAGTCCTTCTGTCAATAGAAGAATCGAAATCATAAGAAGTATTTATGTCAGGGTTATGAAATTTTTTTCCTTCGGTGTTGACAAAACAGAAAAAATTCGGTAGACTGCGGGTTAAGATCACTATAAGTTGAGGTATTTAATAAGGCATAAAAGTGCTTCAAAGTTACTCTCAAGACCCTGTGAAGTATCTCCGAAGGTATTCCACAGGGTTTTCCACAGGTTGTTAAGAAACTCTCATATATGTTTTTAAATACATTTTTAATTGAATAATGGTACAATTTCAATGTTTTTGCACCCTAATTCCTTTACATGTCGTTCCCAGAGCATAGCATCTCTTATATCAAAGAATGTTGCCTCTTGTTTACTCCAATACCCCGACTTCTTTTCTTTCTTGTATATCACACTGAATTTGTTCATTGTCATAGTGTCGGATAACTCCTGCAATAATAAAGCAATTAGTAATAAGATAAGAGATAAAGATTATGGTCCTGAGTAATGCAATGTAATTATCATAGTTGTTAGTTTTGTCATCAGAGAATGATCCTAATGAATACTTCCATACTATCCATAAGTGTTTAAGAATAGACCACATTTAAAACCTTCCTTAATGGTTCATCAGTGCAATTAGTTCCTGCATGATAATAAGAATTAGGGAACATTATTGCTCTATTAGCAACACTTTTTATACGATATATCTCATCATCAGTATCTTTAATTAGAGTATATCCGTTATTAGTGTTAAGATGAAGGATCATAATTCGCAAGTGAGAAAGATCAGAATCACCAATGTTCCAATGAAAATCTCTATGAAATCTTTTAGCTTTAAGTTTATCTTCTTTAAAAGTTCCATTAAGTTTTATTCTTCCCACGGTTTGAATGTTAGATTCTTGGATTAAATCGATAACATTATCATACCAGAGAGAACATGGTTTAAGTGATTCAGCACAAAAGAATAGGTGAACTAATTGGGGAAAGTTGTCACCATCACCGACAGAACTTGGATCATAAGACCAAGTAAAATCTTCTGAGTCTAATAATTCACAAAAATTATTGAATACTTCTTCATCACAGAAATTATCACATACTTTAATATCTTTGTTAATCATGTACTATAATCTTATCAAAAGAATGGTTGTAGATAACCATATTTACCTCTCTTAATGTACTAGGATTTTCGGCAACTGTAAAAGTAATGGAAAATTCATTCATGAACTTAATCGGTCCAATGTGACCATTATACTCTATAATTGTTCCGATTTCCATCATCCGTACAGAGCAAGTTCAAGAGGATTAAGATTAAGTTGCATTGCAGTATAGGGAGAGGTATCATCTATTGACACCTCTTTACCTATCTTATTTGAGTTGATGGGGGAGAAATAAGTCGTCGAACTGCTTCCTTTCTTTCCATGTTTTCTTTTGCAAAATCCCCAGATGGTTGAAATACTTGCATCACTGTTATGAAAAACATACCGACGATGATGTAATAACCAAATCGAAATAGTGGAAGCATTGTGTTGTTTGAATTGATAAGAATAACCCTCAGGTGGATTATGAGGAAAATCTAAGTTAATTAAAGTCTGGGTCATCTGGTGATAAGTTACCAATTAAAAAATCATGAATCTCACTAGTTTTTTCATAATCATCAAGTGCTTGGTCTTTTAATACTTTTGACTCAGATAATAGCATCTCATAGATACGAATTGGTTCTAATCCTGAATTTAAACATGATAAGAACCAAACCCTAAGTTCCTGCCTTAGATCTTCACTGTTCATAGAAACTCTGCAATGTAATAATCAACAGTTATCTCATATCGTGCTGCTTCAATCTCACATACCTCAAGGAATTGTTCAAGATCAGCAACATCAAGTTCATGCAGTTTTTCAGATTTCATGATTCGTAATTAGAAATGAGTTTGTTAAACAAGGCAGGAACTTTGATACCAAATTGTTCCTCACATTCACGTTGCTCTTCAATAGTCATTAACTGAAGTGCCGTCATCAATACATTTAACTCATCAGGAGTTAGTTTGACTTTGGTGAACGAAACGGTCGAACTTTTCAATTTGATAACCCTCTTTAATTGCTTGGTTAATAATACTTGAATACGAATGTGATGTCAAGGGAATATATCTGTGGATCAGATAATCCTCACAATCTTCTGAAAGTGCTTCTAATTCATTTTGTGATAATGTGTCAAGATTTAACATTGGATGGAATAGTGAACAAGTAGACTAATTTAGGTCGAATTATGATACTGCATATTGGTAAGTATCATAAAAAATATCCCATGCCTGATCATCTGCTACAAATGTATCACATTCTGCAATGTCACATATCCAATCGTATGCTGCATCTAAATCGGCATTTGTATCCAAAACAAAAGATTGTAATCCGTATATAGCACTCAGAAACTTAGCATCATCGATAAGTGATTGTGATTTAGTAGTGGACATTTGTTAAGAGAAGAAAAGGTTTAAAGAGAGAAAAATGTTACTTTTAACGATTACCAATCACTTCAAATAGTGCATGAAATGCAGTATAATCAGTATAATAAAAATTCTGATCTTCGTGGCACCAAAGGTAATAAGCATCACAACCCATTTTGTAATCACTTACATTGTAAGTCCACCGACCATCAGTAACAACTTTGTCAAACATTTCTTTGACTTGATTGTAATTAACTTTGGTGGTCATGTGAGGTGTGTTCCTTTGACTCTTTAATAATACATGAAAACGAAGGCAGATCAACCAAAAGTGGACACCTTATCGACTGGCACACCATCCCTTAAATAACACTTTTTCCATGTGATATGCTTGATCTTCTCTTATATCATCCGCAGTAATTCCTTGCTCATTCTGTACTACATGAACCAATTCGTGAATCAATGTGGTGATATAATCTTTTTCACTTAATTTGTTATGAATCTGGATGAATTGTTCATCACCATTAACCTCAGTAAATCCAAAGGCATTATCATCACTTAAGTCAGTGTGATAAACCTCAACATCACTATCAACACGATATTTGGTTGTAAAGAACTCAAACACACTCTGAGTTAAATGAGTATGTTGAGATTTGCCAGAGGTGAATAACATCAGAAAGAAAAAATAGAGGAATAATTATGATCCTGATGCGATATAAACATAATCCTCGGGATTAAAATTATTTGTAAATTGCTTGACGTAAATATACCATCCATTTAAACCTTTGTATTGTGCACGTTTGTATCCCCAAGTACGATTCTTAAGTATAGTAGGTGCAGAAGGTTGAGATTTAGTAGCAACAAAGAAACCATAATCTTCCCCTGCTTTCATAATTTTATGATATGGAAACTTCCATGAAATTGTGATAACTTGATTCTTACATTCAGACAGAGGAACAAAGAAAATTTGATTGGATGTTGCACTCATGATTTCGGTGGTTTGTTGAGATTTAGTAGAGGTGAAAAGCATCAGAAAGAAACTTCAAAATTGCCAAAATTAGTTAAAGTTATTGTCTCTTTACCCGATAAAATGCTGCGATCCCAATTTACATCCCAAGAAGAGGTATTCTCTTCAATAACAGCAAACCCAAAAATGCCAGCAGTAGGCATCATATAAAGACCATGTTTTTCTGCCTGTCTTGCACTGGAGAACCCGCGGGTGGTGATAGTCCAGTCAGAACCAAAGTAAGCACAAATAAAGTTTTTCATGATGGGAGAGTTGCTGTTCCTTTGACTCTTTAATAATACATGAAAACGAGGCAGCAGCAACAGGTCTTGTGCCACTTAGACAACTGGTTTATTCTTAACGCAAAATATGGTAAAAGTCAATAGAGTTAATACACCAACCAGTTACAGTTGTGATCTCTTCAATGAGATCTTCCCCATCATCTGCATTCCAAATATGTCCAATAGTTTCATCAGTCACCTCTCGTTTGTATTCATTAGTGATTGATTCATCTGTCATTGCATCATCAAAATCGAATTTGATTTCTGTTACTTTGAACTCCATTGTGCTTGATTGGTGTTAGTTTGCAGGAGTGATTTCGATGCGGGAGTAATAAGGTAATTCTTTCATTACCCATTGCTCAAGTTTACTATTCTGTGCTTTTATGCCCTTGGATGTTGTTGGTTTAGTGGGCAATGTGCGTTGAAACTCTATCACTTTGAAGTCACAAGTCTCAACGCGAATGTTGTAAGTTTGTGTGGTAGTTTTCATTTTACCAGTTGATTAGGGTTGCGATGTTACCAAGTTTGTTTTGTTCATCTACAATTTCCATGGCATGATTGTAGGTCTTGACTGATACATAACGCGCCTTACCTTTGGTTTCAGGGAACAATCCAAGTTTGTCAATGATACGGACAGTGTTAGTCATTTTCATAATGATTTGATGATTGCTTGACGTGCCTCCATTGCATCATGCTGATTGGAAAATGTGCCAATCTTGATCATATCATTTTTCCAATATAATGCCCATTTGTGTGAACCAAAAACACCTTTGACGATGATAGGATTGTCGATGCCAAGTGGATAGGGTTTCATTGGTTGCTTTCCTTTGACTCTTTAATAATACACGATTCAGGTGCCCTGTGTGGAAACAGTGGACACCTTATTAACTGTCTACAGTTCTGCCATCATTTCATTCATTTCATCTGCGTCGATGTTAGAATCATCCCAAGAAACACCGTCGCCAGTTGTACCCAAGAATCGACCAATTTGCCCTTCCATCATACAACGAATGAACTTATCCCATGGGGTTTCGTTATCATCGCAGAACTCAACACATGCCTTTGCAGTATTATACAGGAACTCATCATTTCCAATCCAAAGTGATGCGTTCCAGGTCTCATAGTTTGTCCAACCGTTGTAAGTTTGTGAGGTCATTTGAGTGCTGTGCCTTTGACTCTTTAATAATACATGATTCTGGGGCCCTGTCAGCAAATAGTGGACACTTCATCAACTGCCTACTATAGGATTGACTCCTATCACTTTTGCCGTAGGATTGCGGGCAGTTGCTGTTAGTTTTGCATCCTTATGATTGCTGGCATAAACTTCTTCCATGAATACTTTTCCAGCAACATACAATTTAACCTCCCATTTCATTTTGCTAATGCCTCATCGAATGATCGAATTGATCCTCTCCATGCTTGCATAGTTTCTCGGGAGTTAATGTAATGCCATCCAGCACTTTCAGCATCACTGAAATTTTGATATTTCGTTCTGAATGTTTTGAAATGATGCTCAATGATTCCATGATCATCAATTTTTGTTGAACTATAAACAGAAACACTGTAATTACTGCGTTCCTTGTTTATGTAAACTGGAGATGGATTTGTGCCTTTAAAAATCATGATCAAAAAATGTTGGTCCAACGAGTGTGAGTTGCTTTGGTCATTCTGCCTTGTTCAAGCAGGTTGTCACATACATTACAGAAAACTTGAAACTTTTGCTCTCTAGTAAGTGTATCTGCTCCCTCACATTGTGACATGATTTTGGTCATTTGTGTTTTTTGAGTAATCATCAAACTAGTTCCTGTTGTTGTAACATAAGTTGCTCTTCTGTAACCTCATCAATACACTCCTGAATCACAGTGTAGATGTAATCAATGTTCCCAACTTCATCGAAGATACGTTCAATGACTTCAGGATCTTCTACATTGTTACCATAATCAGTGTTACCATCTTCATCCTTTAAATGACAATCATTCTTGGTGTAGATCCATGCTCCACATTCTGCATCCTCACCCTGTTCTTTGATCAGTTTGTTGACACGTTCTTGAAGATCTTTGAGTCTGTAGTTCATGAGTTTAGAAAAAGTGTGGTTCAGTAGTGATACTCTGTCTCTTCAAGTGTAGAGAGAAAGTAATAGATACGACGCATTGCTTTTTTATACATATCGGGATCATCTTCCCTCAAAAACTCATAACAATAACGGAGACGATTGTATGGGTCTGCGAGATGTTTTTCGACTGGTCTCATGGGTGGTTGTTTTCCTTTGACTCTTATAGAATACACGAAAACCGGCCGGAATCAACCTATGGTGGACACTTTAAAGAACTGTCCACCTAGTAGTGGACAGGGATCTGAAAATGTCATAAATTGATTTTCTTGCATTTTTGAGTGAAATGAAGTCTAGGTCAGGGTTGCCAGCAGAATTATCAAAAAATGATTATTTACCACATAGTTTCAGAATCCATGCTCCTAATGCAATCAATCCGGCAGGTAATGCGATCCACCAGTATTCAACAATTAACCAGAGAGCAAAGATAATTGCACCAAGAATTAGGTAAGATCCAATCTCACCCATGCTAGAAATAGAAGAACCTGAATTATCTGCATTGTAAGAATTAGTGCATCTTACTTGACATCCTGGATTAGCACGTTGAACCCTTGCAACAGCATCATGCGAAGTAAGTGCTTCTACAGTTTCACTATAATACTGAAAAAATTCAGTATTATTTCCGGGTCTTACTTCAATATCAAAAAGCATGATTAATTACTCCAATGTTCATAGGTCCATTTGTTATTTGTCACTGAATAATATACATCAGTGACTCCACATTCTCTTAAATAAGCCTCACATACTGGGCAAGGTCTTGCCATTCTAAGTTCATCGTGATTATGTCCTCCCAAACGAGCAACAATAATTTTGTCACCTTCTTCTCTCGCTTTAACCAATGCGGACAATTCTGCATGAAGAAAAATCTTCTGAGGTCGTCCAACTTTTTTTGCCCAATGTGCTTGAATTGGGTGAGTTTTGGTTTCATTGTTAGTGGCACAGACAATTACCCTGTTTTTCTTGAGAAGAATAGCACCAACCTTTTTCTTTGAAGGTGATGTTGAAGCGACTTCTGTTGCCAGTTTGAAAAGATTTTCCATCAGCAATCTGTCAGAATCGAATCCTCATTCCAGAACTTTTGCCAATCAGGAGATGTTCCCATGCCAATACTAGCAGTGCTGATACCATTTGTTTCAGTATCTTTTACGATTTCGTTGTAAAATTCTTTAGTCCAACCATCATTATATGGAGAAGTTGCTTGAATTTTATTCATCAACTGATTATCTTGAGGTGCTAAATCCTCTAAACTAAAATCAACCTCCCTATATCCATTCAACTTGTCCAAAAGATCATTACATTTATCTGCATATCTTTTATAATAATTCATTGAACTTACGACTTCATTTTTAATATCTCGATATAATTCTCTTGCATCAACATTATCGTCTTGAATGTAATCGAAAATAGCATCACTCAATCTTTCACGTCGTTGATCTTCATAGGATTTCATTGGAAACTCCGGATAATTTAGTAAATGAAATAACAAGTAAGAATCCTAGCATGATAACAACATCCCAAGATTTAGTTCTTACAAAAAATGGTACTGAAATTAAATCAGCAATGAAGTGCATAATCACTCCAGTTGTCACACTAACATGCAAAACAACAAAATAAGCAGAAACAACTAGAAATGATCCGATTATTCTACCTATAATATCAGGTTTCATACCATCAACTCTCCCGATGGTATTTCTACAGGTTCAGGTGCAACAATATCTTCAAATTGGTGCATATCGTAGGCAAACCAGTTATTATTGCGGAAAATATAGGAGTATTCTTCACCATCAGAGAAAAATTCTTCCATATCTTTATCTAAACGGGGAGGACAATCTTCACCACGATCAGCATAAGTTTCAGGACCATACTTTTGACCATCAGTACGATCCTTACCCCAGATTTTATCAGTCCAGCAAGTTGACATATCCCCACTATCAATCAGTCCGGATACTTTCTCCTTCGTATTGTAGTGCGTTTCAAGAATCCTGCCCAACCAGCAAGGATAACCATCCCAATGATGATAAACAGAAAGAATAGAGTCATCTGAAAGTTGAATACCGATGCGTGAACGAGTGCCCATGATTGAAAAAAAGTTTTTGAAAATCAGTGTAACTTTGATCAGTAATCGTAATTACTATTCAAATACTCTTCAACATTGAATTTTTTAGGTTCCATTTCATTAAGAAGTTGATCAACAGATTCATCACTTATATCTTCAAAAATTTCAGCAAGTTCCGAAAAAATCGGATAAGTTTTGGTGTCCATGGTTGCTGTGTTCCTTTGACTCTTTAATAATACATGATTTTAAGGCATCCACAAGGGTCTGTGTGCCACTTTTACGACTGGTTCGGGGACTCCCATCGTTTGGGCATGTTAAAGTTATTCATGGAGAAAACTTCTCGATCAACAAGTTTAATCATGCGACCAGAATCGTCCGAGATAACAAAACCTTCTTGCTTAACTTGAAGATCACCAATGTAAGATTTGGGACAATCTGTAATCTTGAAACTATCGATAAGATCCTCTTTCATCTCAATTACAGTGAGATAAAGACTTGCAAGTTTGGGACAATCAAACACAATAGTCAGCAATTCATGGGTAAGTTCTTTACCCTCTCGCACAAAAGCATTGATAATTTTTTTGCAGCAATCTGATGTTCGTTTGTCCATAAAATTGACATCAGTAGTGTCAATTTTTGGTGTTGTAGGACTTAAGAACCAATCCACACAAGGTTGAACCCATCTTACTCTGATGTTATGCTCAAAATAATCTGTGAGAGGTTCTGCTATAGCATCACGCAGATCATTTTCAGCAAAGTATTCTGTATGAGGTGCAATAATGCACTTTTGCTTTACAAATTCGGGAAATTTGTAAGTAATCGTGTTGGGAGTAAAAACGCTACCAGTGCCCCACCCAATAAAATCGCCTTGAATGATACGATTTGTACGAGGTAGAAAATTGTAACAAGCATGAAGAATATCAGCAACCTCTTCTTTATAGAATTGGTCAATTTCATCATGAGAGTGTGCAATACGAATTTTTTGTTTGTTGAAAACTGCTTTAGTTCCAACAAAAAATGTGCCAGTAGCAGGATCTGTGCCCCAAACGATTGCAGGAGCTCCGTCCATCTTTACACTGGCATGTGTGAAGTTGTAGAGTAGATCAATAGCAGAAAGATCACCAGTCAGAATGGTGTCTTCGGGATGTTCTTGATGTTTGTTTTGCATACTGCTACTATACATGGTTTTGGGTCCAATGGGGGATTTAGTGGACAGTTCTCAGACTGGCACAATCATTCCTCTTTATTTGTTTCTTTTTTATCAAATTCTTCATCTGTAATCATCTGCATAGAATTAAGATAACCTAATTCTTTAATATGCCATGAACCAACATCTCCGATAGCATAATTTAAACAATGACGGAAAACATCTACACCATCTTCATATTCACATAGTTCACACATTACTTCACAAAAGAGTTTTTTATACTCTTCTTTCATTTTGTCTGGAGTTTTCATGATTTTTAGTTAATTGTTTTTTTCTTGACATGTGCAGATGTCAACTAATGGTTCTAGTTTTTTCAGTAGATTGCCATTTAGTTCAGGATAATCAGCATCTCCTCTACCTAAAAGGTAGACAAGATGCTTTACCTCATTCTTTGTGAGATTTACAATCATATCTCAACCAGTGTAATATGCGTTTTTGTAAAGATAACCACCAGACCAATCACAGTTCTCAAATACCCACTCACGCTCTTTGATGATACGCAGGTCGAAACGAGGTTCTTTTACTGGTGCTTTGAATGATGCTGCTTTATGCAACTCACCAGTCTTCATGTTGACAAAACAATGAACACTACGGGAACCACCATCGGTCTCCATGATAATTTTGTGATACTTTCTACCACTCTCAATATAGTATTTGTAACGATCTTCACCTTGTTGAATACGCTTAATACGATCTTCACGATATTCAGGATCAGTTTTCAGGAAAAAATTAGCACGACGGAGAGAATCTTTTACAAAATCCTGCTCCAGTGCCTCACACAACATCAGGCAATACTCACGGACTTTAAGTTGCAGATTATTTCTAACATCTTGTTGGGCAACATAATCGGTGAAACTTCTTGCCATGAGGAGGTTGTTCCTTGTTTACAAATGTATTATAGGGCATCTAAGGCGGTTTTCAATGGGTTCTGTGACGGTTCTTTAACTGCCACACGATCCCTTGTCATATTAGCATAATTGTTATCAATATCAAATCCCATCCATTTTCTATTAAGTTTTTGTGATACAACAGCAGTTGTACCTGAACCCATGAAAGGATCGAGGACTAAATCACCTTCTTGTGTGGTAAGTTTAATGCAGTTCTCTACCAGTTGTGGGGGAAATGGTGCAGGATGTTGTTTCTGTCGTTCAGGATTGATCACCCATATTTCACTCTTATATACAGGATCTATGGCATTACGATATACTCTTGGTTTCTTTTTACAGAACCAATAAATGTGCTCTGTGCATGGCACAAGTACATCATTCCTGATATTTGGTGAGTTGCGTCTATCCCAGATGATAAGTTGATAGAGTTGAGCATCACTTTGACTGGTAAAATCTGTTGGCAGATAACATCGGTTCTTGTATCTTCTTGGTTTGTGATTGAAGAAAATAGATCCCTCAGGTTTAATCACACGATGACATTCATTCAGAAATTCTATCATCCATGCCTGATATTGATCCTCTGGCATATCATCACCATAAGATGAATAGTCGATCTGAAACTTACCCCAAATTTGATTGCCAGGTGTTACTTTTCCTAGTAATCCTTTTTTATTGTATGGAGGAGATGTGACAATACAATCGACGGAACTTTCTTCCATCTCCTTCATACCTTCAATACAATCTTTATTGATAATCATACAAACAGATTACGGTGAATGTGCCACAGAACATTGTAACGATTGCTCAGTTTCTTTTTACCCTCACGCTGGAAGTGAAAGTAACTCTTACCATCAGCATTTTTTAGGTGAATACCACCACTGAGAAAGACCCACTGAGCATCTTTTATCTTATCACAAATCTCTTGATAGGTCAATTCTAATTCTTCATTTGTCTTTGTATTTTTAATTACAACTGATGTAATATCAAATCCATTACGAATGATAAGATCAACAATTTTGTCCTTGTTTGCATCAAGAAACTTTTTAAAAGCATCAACCAGCACAGAATCGATCTGTTTAACTGTACGACGATCTTTACCGTTGTAGTTGTAACCTTCACTACCACAGAAATGTGCAATGAACTCAGCAGCATCACCACTGATATTCAACATTTTGATAAAATGTTTCTGTGTTGTTAAGTGAACCTGTGTGGAAGATCCTGACATATTTTTGATGCTTTTGTTATTAACACCATCACTACCATCAATTTTAGTGCGTGAACCACCAATTTGTGTCAGACCATGAGCCTCACAAACTTCCTTTTCTTTAATGTCGGAATACTCTTCCCGAATCTTGTAACCTTGTTCCGCGGTGAGAGGCATTAGGGATCATCCCTTGATTACAAATGTATTATAGGACATCCTAGTGCCCTGTCAACGATCAGTGGACACTTTGATGAACTGGCACACTCAGAAGTCCAGATAACCTTCAATGGCGTTATTGATAGATTCTGACAAACTTGCAGGAGGTTCAGTAACATCAAACTCACCTAGATTACATTCGTAATAGTCACCGAGTTTAAGTTCAATCATAGCACCGTCAGCACCATCTTGATAGAGTGATCTTGCTTTCTCATCTTCAACAATTACCACACGACGAGCAGTAAGATCAATTACCATCATGTAATCGAATGTTTTTATTTTCTTGAAATCTTCTACAGTTTTAGTTTCACTTAGAAAAGATTTGACCTTGAATTTTTTAGTAGCATGAACATCCTTTCTTTTGTAGAACAAATTCTTACCCATCTTTAGTTCTACTTTTTTATCACCAAAAAGAAAATCGTAACCAGTTTGATCAACACGGTCAAGATCAGAAAACTTTGCTATTGCTTTCTCTACGGCAGTAGCACGGGCAAAGTTATCAGCATTGGAGGAGAATCCTTTATCATTGTAAAGAGAATCGACCACACCAAAAATCTTACCCCAATCAGTTTTTGCTTCCAAAGAATCAATCAGGTGCATGGGTGGGTTCCTTTGACTCTTACAATATACATGAATCCACCACTCAAGTCAATGAGTAGTGGACAGTTTGTTTAACTGACACATTAACTAATCATCATTTGATTTTATGATTTGTTCCATTTGATCAAAAAATTCATCAGCATTTACCATATTATCAATAGTCTGAATCATTTCTGCGATTGCTTTATTAACAAATGGTTTTTCATTCCTTGCAGAAAATGCAAGTGCTTCTCTTAAATTGTATTCTGCTGAATCTAAAGATTCTTTTACTTGATCTGATAACGCCATTAGTCTTTTCTCCTAATAAAATTGATGTCTTCTTCTTCTCGTTCAAAATAGTCTTCAACACATTCGTCGGCAGTTCTATAATGTCCCCAACCAGTTGCAATATATTTACTACATGAATAAACGGGGTTCCCTCTATGATAATGTGTGAAAAATGCGGGCCAAACTACCATCGTCCCTGCTTTTGGTTGTACTCTAATACCTTGCCATAAAAATTCTGTTTCACCTTCACCTTTAGGTATGTCATTTAGATATAATAACCAGACCAAACATCTGTCAACCATATGTAAACTATCTATCTCACAATGCCAAATATGATAACCACCTCTAGGTAAAGTTTTTTGAATTTTAATATGATCTTGGTCAAAAGTTAAATCATTTTTTTTAACAACCCAGTATCGTTTTTGATAAAGATCATAACATTTTTGCACACCATCATTGACTAAATTAAAAATTTTTGTATCACCAGAATAATTTTTATCGTCATCATTACCGTCATCAAGAATAAAAAGTTGCTCATCATTTCTATGATGAATTGCTTCATCGTTGTCTATAATAGTTCGACCGTTAGATTGTTCAAAATAATCTATAATTTCTTTACATTGTAATTTAGTAAATACATTATCATAAACACCAATGAATGTAGTATCTTTCATATCAAACAATCCATGTAATTACCGAGAATCTAATTCCTTCGGTAACTGGAAGAATTTCATGTGGATACATGAAATTAGCTGGAAAAATTATAGCATCTCCAACATTTAACCTATAAATTAACTCTCTTTTGAAAAATCCGATTTCACCACCTTTATAATTATCATTCAATGCAAAAATTATAGTTAAAGCTCTAGGATTTTCTTTGAAAGAATCACTATGTTCAAGGAAAAAATCACCAACTTCATACTTTAACAGTTCATATCCACTATCTTCCTGCATTTCTAACAAGAAATCATCATTCTCAGATTGATATTTGTTAATTAACTTTGAAACTTTTTCAAATAGATACTCGTCAAGTTCATTTCTAGTCTCAGTATTTGCTTCATTTTTAATATGTTCGTCAGAAATATTGATAACATTACATTTCCTAGAACCTGGATCATATCCACTACCAGTTAATGTTGGTTCCCAAAAATTAGTATCTGCATATTCATTTAGTAATTCATCACAAAAATCTGGTTCAATCCAATTTTCAACATGCAGTATAAACTCATGCAAACTTTTATTTGAAAGTTTTGCATCTTTTACATCTTTTACCTCTTTTTTAGAAGTTGTTTCAACAAAATTCTTCTCATATTTTTTGTTGATAATTACTACTTCATCAAAATCAAAATATTCTTCTGACTTGGGTTCAATTTTAGGTTCTTTTTGTTTACTAAAAATTTTTGATTTTGAATCATCAAAATCAATATATTGCGACTCCGAATCAGAATCAACTATTTCAAGATTATTTTCATTAAATTCATTTAGTAATTCATCACATTCTTCCCATTTTCTTGGTATAATAAGTCTTCCCATTTGTTCATACTCCTTTTCTAAAAAATGATTCAATTTATGGTTTGATGGTAAATCACTGTCATTATCATGTTTATCAAAATAAACACTATTACAACATCCACGACTCCTAACATAATGTAAGAAAAACTGTGTATAATTATCTCCCTCAAAAGTATCTCTCCAATGTGGAGCAATGCAACCCAAGTATAGCATAGCATCACCTGGATTCAAATTTACACACTTATTTTTATTATTAGGTGTTTTTATCCAAATTGCCCAAGGTTTATCTCCACCAAGATGTAGAGTTAAAGATATTTCACATGCTGGACGATCTGTATGTTTTACTAATTCACTCCCATTATGATAAATTCTGGAGTAAACATAAGTTGGTAAAACAGTTTCACCTATAATTTCAGATACATGTGATGTTTTATTTGCTAAAAGTTCTAACGCAGGAAGATAATTATATATTGATGATGAATTAGGTGCCTGTTCATCACCGGAAAATTCAAAAACTTCATCTGTTAATTCAAATTCCGTCTTTAATTTTAATGCTTCTTTTTTGGTAATAAAATTTGGAACAACCAAATAGTTGTTCCTCAACAAATCAAGATTCATTCTTTTCCATTACCTCTTTTAGTTTTTTAAACCAAGCAGTTGCTTTTTCTACCGGAAAACTATTTGAATCTCTTTGATCATCTGTAAGAGATTGATAAAATTCCTCTGGATTAATTTCATCAAGGATGGATGAAACATCTTCAACTTCTTTAAGTTCAGATTTCCCTTCAATTTCTTTAAGACGAACGCGTTCTTCAATATCTCTATAGGTTCCTTCCCGCTCAGCAATGTAATCGTCGAATTTATCTTGTTGTTTTTTAATATAATCAGCTTCAAGTTCAGCAGTATCTTTTAATTGCCACTGATAGAATGTAAGTTCTGCATCATCTTTCATATCATACTTAAGTATTTCTTCTCTTTCTTGGATGTATGACAGTTCAATATTTTCCTTTTCTTTTTCTAGTTCATCTTCAAGAAGTTTGATTCGTTCAATTTCCAATCTTCTTTCATTCCGTAAACGAGTTTTTTCTAACTCCAATTCTTCAAATGCCAATTCCATACTTTGCTGTTCTAATTCATTTGCTGCCCTCATTATAGACATTGACTCTTCAGCATTAGCTTGTGACTTTTCTTTTAAAATTTTATCTTTTTCTGCATTTCTTTTGCCTTCTAATAATTGTTCATTGATTTCTTCACTTTCTTTTTCTAAAGTATCTCTATATTTTTGTATATAGTCGTTAAATTGTTTTTTTTCTTCGGCAAGATTTTCTTTCTGGGAATTAAAATCTTCTTCAAGTTTTTCTAAGTTTGCAAGAAAATCGGCCGATTTTTTTTTAAAAAACTCCTCTATCTTTGCATGTTCTTGTTGCTTAAGCAATTGATCTTTTTCAAACAATTCTTTATCATATTCTAGTTTAAGTTGTTGTTCAGTTACTTTTTTCTCTTCAAGAACATCACCTAATTCGGCAGCAATTTGCATATAATTTTGTCTAACTTCTTTATTTTGTAACTGAAGATCTTCTATCATTAAAATATTTTCTTCTTCTTGCATCTTATTAAGATCTGATTCTTTTATATCATTTGCTAATCTCTCTTCTTCTTCTAATATAGCCTCAAGTTCATTTTGCTCTGTAACAGTTAGAAATTTTTCAAAGAAAGACAAGTATGGTTGAACAATGGTATCAAATTCATCCTGACCAAAGGATTTATTGGGAAGAGGATCTTTACCAATTTCATCTTCATATTCAACTTCACCCATGCTATCTTTCCACTGAATAGCATGAATATGCTCATCTTCAAATTCCCACCTAATATCATTATCATCAAGATCTACAGTTTTTCCATCAACTACAATACGATTATCTTGTGGAATAATAGAAATTTTCATGGTCTTTCCTCTTCAGGTGGTAAAATGTTTTCTTCGTTATTATCTATGCCTTCTAAAGGTTCTATATATTGATCAACATTGACACCCTGTTGCTCGCACATATCAAGATACATGTTACCAACAGCATCTAACATTTGTTGATTACTTTCATTTGCATTGACCATTTCATTACGGAAAGACTCAACAGCAGCACCAGTTTGCCTCTGTTGTTGTGAGTTTTCAATAAGTAAAGTTGGCATCCAACTTATTGCACATCCCCAATGATCAATTTCTTGACCAGTATTAGGATCTAGTCCAGCAATACGCATATACCAAGCACACTTATGTTCAATACAGTTTTTTCTTATTAAGGGACACCATTTTCCAAACGCATCACTCATACTAAAAAATTCTTTGTCTTATTTAGTCTATCAGAATATGTACAATTTGTCTAGTTAAAAGAGCACATAATAACATCAATATACTGTAATCTTATATCAAGACCTAAAGATGTTGAGAAAGATTGTCCATTAAACGGATGATTATGAGATGAACCTCCACCAGCCGACGAAGTTGCAGGTCCTTGAGTATTAACTCCTCTAATAGTTCCACCGGGTGTCAATATTCTTTGATTTGCTCTATTATTATTTGTTGCTGGGTATCTTCTTGCTAGTCTGAAAGTTCTTGGTTGCCTATAAGCAGCACTTTGTCTAAATTCTACAAAGGCTTGATATCTGCGTGGTTGTCTAATTTCAACTCTTAACCTTCCTTGATACCTAGCACGCTGTGGGACATCTCTTCTTTGTCTGTCAGATCTTCTTTGTCTCACATCAGCCTGATTACTATAACTTCTCGGCTGCCGAGCATCTCTTCTCTGTCTTGCCGGTTGGTTAGTAGTAGTCTGTCTTCTTTGTCTGAAGTTGCTTCTTCTTCGTTGATTAACTCTTACTCGAGCTGACAATCTAAAACGAACATCAGTTCTTCTTCTCTGATTTCTTCTGCGTTTTAGATCTCGTCTTCTTCCCCTATCTTCCCTTCTTTGATTGACTGTAAAATTGACAGAACGTCTTTGTCTAGATGGACTTCTATTTCTACCAGAATCAACTCTATTATTAAATGGTTGCCTGTATCTTACTGATACAGTTGTATTATAAGATCTTGGTTGTCTGTATGGACTTCTATATCTAAACGGATTTCTTGATCTTATTTCAAGTTCATTTCTAAATCTGACGTCTCTTCTTTGCCTAATTGCAACTTGACTATTTCTTGGTTGTCTAAACTGAATTGGTCGTCTGAAAGCAACTGAAGCTCGAAAGTTTCTTGGTTGTCTATATTCAGCCCTGAAAGAGTATGATCTAGGTTGTCTTCGTGGTTGTCTGAATGGAGAAGTACCGGCAGAACTGACTGCGCTGAATGGACTTCCAACACCATGACTATGTGATGGAAGTTGTTGTAAAGATAATGTTGTATTGCCAACAGATCCACTATGAGATCCTGACATTGATACAGTATTACTGGACTTGAATATACTTGTAAAACTACTAGTACCACCACTACCTGCACCAGTTCCAGATACAACTCTTAATGCTTTATTATTGTGTGTTGTTTTTTTAGTCCATCCAGTTGGTGCAGATGCTTGATAAAACAACATCTGAGTTGTTTGTGGGACTAAAAAATATTTTGTCTCAATTACACCACCATTTCCAAACTGTAGGCCATCGGTTTGTAAAATTGCCATTTATTGTCCTCAGTTAAAACTACAAACAATAACATCAATATATTGAACTCTCAAATCAACACTACCAGAAACAGGAGAAGTACCACCACTAAATGGGTGATTATGAGATGAACCTCCTCCAGCACTACCTGTATTAGGTGCTTGACTATTAACAGCACGACCTTGTGTACCAGGACTACCTGGACTAACAGTTACACTAGAACCTGCATTATGACTATGTGATGGAATTTGCTGCAATGTTAATGTATGATTACCAACAGCACCACCCGAAGTTACTGATCCAGAAACACTTCTACTTGCCATGATAGAAGTGAAGGAAGATCCTCCCGGTCCAGAAGTTCCACCAGAACCAAATCCACCACCAGATCCAGATACAACTCTTAATGCTTTATTATTATGTGCTGTAGATTTTGTCCATCCACTTGGAGCAGAAGATTTATAGAATACCATACTGCTTCCCTGAGGAATAATTCCATACTTGGAATTTAAAACTGTATTATCTCCAAATTGTATGCCACTGGCCTGTAGAATTGACATATATTTACCTACCAAAAAATTTCAGTATCATTCTATTTATCCAATATTAAATGCAATAGAAATTCTATCTTCATTGCAAGTATGTGCAGTGACATAATGTGCTACAACTGAAGGCATTATATACAAATGTTTTTCTTGTGGTATGATATTAGCCTCACATAGTTCTCCTATGTTAGCAAATACATTATTATGATTCATTGAATCTTGTCTTAAGAGAACTAAATTACCTTCTCTTTCGTCTTTATTATTTGGGATTTTTGCATAATATAATGCAATCAATGCACATCCCGGATGGGTGTGATAAACATTATATGAATATCCTCTGTTAATGTTAATCCACCATCCTATTTGATCTTTACCAACATTAGCAGAAAGATTTTTCTTTCCTCCGGCAAATTCTTCTACCAAATCATAAGTAATATCTTCTACATTTCTTGCTAAAATTTGAATTTTAGGAGTCATAAAGGGACTTATAGTTTCAATTTCAAATACATCACTTTGCCACCCTCCTGCATTAGATTTACGAACTCCATTAGGAAATTTGCGTTCTAAATCATAACATTCTTCAAGTATTGCATCATTATCAGTATCAATTTCCATACTCCAAATTGGAGTTGAAAAAATTTGTTCAGATTGTACATCATGAATCTCTATATGATTTGAATCATTTTCTTGATTATTATCTTCATGAGTGTCCTCATAGTAAGTGCGATTTATCTTATGTTTGTGCATTATACTTCAGTCTGAATATGGAGATGATTCATTTCTAAAAAAGAATACTTGATTGATACGATAATCAGCATTACTATAATGATCAGCAAAATAATATTTACCAGTCAAGTCCATGCTATGATAGTACATAGATCCTTCAAACATAACAAATCTATTATATTTTGAACGTAATCTGACTACAATATCCCACAATTTTTTAGGTGTCCATGGTATTCCATGTTCATTTCTATAAGAATCATTTTCATCTAGAGGTAAAATTTCTGGATTATCGGTAATTAATGGTTTGTATAAATTGGTTCCAATTTCTTCATTTTTTGTCAGATAGCAAATACCATTATATCCTGCGTCATGATGAGGCCACCAATAATGTGTTTTATATGGATTTTCTTTTACTCTACTAAATCTAGTGTAGTTTGTGACAAGATCATAATCCATTGCATCCTGACCAGTAAACTTTGACAATGCTTTATACACCTTTTTTAAATATGGTGTTTTTCTCATATGTCGTCTGTCTTCAAAAGTTTTGGTGTTCAATGAAGTCTCCATGAATTCTTTCCACTCATCTCCATATTTCCATAGGGGTGGTTCTTCAGATTGAATATAATCAAATACACCATCTGGATCTTTGTAAAAATTATCCATCCAGTAAATATTTGATACACTATCTCCATCATTAAATTTAATGACTTTCATATTAGATAGGTCATTAAGTTCAAACAATTCTACTGTCATAAAAAAATTTCCTCTATTTTTTCGTTGTCAAGGCAAAAACCAAAAACCCAAAGTATTCTAGGAGTATTTCCTTTAGTTGATGTTACTTCATGATGAAGTTCAGATACTTGATAGATTAAAAGATCCGTAGGATTTACATTTTTATATTCTACACCATCAATGATGGTATGTCCACCCTCTTCTGCTTGTTGTGTGATAGCATTGAAGTGAACTGTTTTTGTATCTGGATAGTATGTAGGATCAATGTGATTCTCTATTCTTCCACCATCGTATCCAATTCCAGTTACAATTCCATGACTATATGATGGTGGACTTTTATATCCTTCTAGGTGAAAATAATTGATTATTCTTTTTTGTATAACATATGCAGACTTTGGATAGTCTATGTCTCCTGCTATTTCTTCATTACAACGTCGAGTTGTAAATCTCGTCCCATGATTATCAGGATCCATACAAGCATCTTTAAAATAATGCAAATGGTTGTTCCTAAGTGTCCACTGATTAAGTTCTTTTACATCATCTTCAAATAAAAAATTACGAAGAATAAAAACTTTAGCAGGATTTTGAGTAGTATTCACCGTCATGTGCATCATCATCATCAGAAAATTTTTGACTTTCCTCTTCAGATTCTAAGTTAAATGATAATATAATTCTATCCACATCACTTTCATTAGAATTTGTAAAATGTAAAAGATATGATGGAAATAAAATTAAAGATCCTTCTCTTATTCCTGGTGGCATCAAACTACATGGTGAAACAGCAGCAGTTACTGGATTCATAAACACCGTTGGTGTATGATATTTAGGATCAAATTGAATGAAGCAAACTGCACTATATCCTATTGGTCCATGATTATGACATGAATGTAAACTATTTTTAGATGATCTTTCAAACCATGTAGAGTTTACAGAAATTGCCAAGTCTGAAGCATCAGCAAAATCTACTAATTCACTTTCAAAGATGTCAGTGATATCATCCGAATAATTATATTCATTATCAAAATTAGCATGATAATCAGTTTCTACATCATTCATACCTCCAGTTCTTTTTAACATGTTACTTTCTAATCTTTTATTATATAATTCCATCAATTTTTCTTTTTTCTCTGGCCAATTTTCTACTTTATAGTGAAATAAAGGAACTGAAAATATAGGAATTATATAATCTTCATTACCAGGATTGCTATCCTCATTTTCACCAAAATAAATTGAATAATCAACACTCATGATTACTTCCTTTTTTGTCTTTTTTGTAATTTTACCACATCTTTCATCGCAGTGTCAAATTTGCGATAAATTTTTCCCGTTGGTGTTCCCTTTAAGATAATTGAATATCTTACTTTCTTTCCTGCTAATGGAATTACTACAAAATTTCCATCATCTGAGCAGTATTGATCACGAAAGTTGGGATCTAGAACTGATGAGTTTGTATATTTATACTTCATGTTATCACTTCTTTACTACAGAAACAGCAGCATCACCTTTCTCAAAGACAATATCAACAACTGCTTGAACTTTTTTAGCAGTGCTGATACCTGAACTATTGAAGGTAGGGATGCAAACTAAACCATAAGACTTTGTGTATTGATTTAGTTGACCTGGAATAATTGTACCATTACGAAGACCTTTTGCATCATCTTTGTGTAAACGAATCACACGACCGATGGTTTGACTGATACCAATGTAATCCATGGATCTCATAAAAATAACAGCATTAAGACCAGAAACATTGATACCCTCAGAAAGAATGCTGTGGTGGAGTACAACAAACTTCTTCTCATCATCACGACCCCATGCACTCAAAGTATCAAAAAAGACCTCTCGATTGACTTTCTTACCATCAATCACAGCACCAGTCTTAGCAGTGATATACATGTAAGAATATCCACGCAATTCCAACTGAAAAGTAAAGTCAGACTGACCAATCAGATTGATAATGTTTTTAGTAGACTTAGAGCAGATCAGTGCTTTGTCAGCACCAGTCTCTTCAATGGTATTGATTAGATGAACAGAATCCCGTGCAGGAACATCAGGATAAAGAGAAGCATTGTCCAAGTGATTGACAACAACTTTGGGAGGAATAATGAAACCGTTGTTCACCAGTTCAGGTGCAGGAACTTGACAAATTACCTGACCATAAACTTCGGTATCATTCATACCAGGTTTAAAAATGGTAGCACTGTGCTTAGGAGTAGCAGTGAAAAAATAGCTACGATCAGAATTAGAAGCAAAGTATTCTGTAGCAGGGAAAAAGTTTCTCTGCACAGAATTATGCGCTTCATCAAAATAAATTGTATTGACCTCAACATCTGCTTCCTGCAAACGATGTAAGGAATGATAGGTGGTAAAGATAATTACATTTTCACCAGCAGTCCTAGCAGTATTTACAAATAAATTGATTTTTTCTGGTTTTGTTGTAGAGAAATGTGAAGTCTCTCCACTATGAATATGAAGAATATGAGTATAGTTAGTATTAACCAACTCAAGAAACTCACTACAAAGTTGCTCTGCAAGAAGAATACGAGGAGCAACAACGACAGTAGTAGTTCCAGTAGGAATTGCCTGCTGATGAATAGTATCTTGAATCATGCAGATAGTTTTGCCACCACCAGTAGGAACAATAATTTGACCAAGATTATTCTCTTGCATTGCTTCAACTGCACGAAACTGGTGGGGTCGAAGAGTGATGGTCAAGTGCTGTCCCTGTCAATGAACATAATATAAGGCATCTCAACCCGAAAGTCAAGATGCCTGTGACAGTTTTTAAATTGGTTCTAAAGACCAATCATTTTAATAGTTTCCTGTTGTTTAAAATATAATTTTACATATGACTTAAGCATATTTTTTAATTCTTTAACATCATTGACATTATCAATTTCTCTTGATAATTTTTCATATTCAAAAGATTTTGATGGTGATGTTAATGTTATTTCTGATGGTTCCATAAAAGTCTCCTTAAAGCTTATTTACCCTTCAACCCTAGCAGAGTTATCATAATTAAATTTGTTATTTTTGTCAAGCCCCAAAAGGAATTAATTGAGAAGGTTGAAACAATTCAATAATTTTGTATGGAATTACACATAACCAATGTAAAAACCATATTCCTGAGATGACAAATAGAAATTTCATGATATAATTTGATTACCTCTAGTTTATAGGGTAATCGTCTCAGTGGTTGTTTCAGTGGACACTTCAATAAGTGCCCCCATCTATTTCCACATTACCCAGAACAAGAACAGTATCGTCAGTTGCACTAGGTTCAAACAATGTTTTAACTCCGATTGTATTATTTAGAGTTAAAAGTAAGTTTTTAATTTCTAATTCTGAGGGTAATCCATTTAGTTGGAGTATACGATTTCTTCCAGTACCAGTCTGATCATCCTCTACATCAGTGCGAATTGCAATTCTTCCATTAGAATCATCAAAGAAAATACCGGCATATTTATGAGTTGAAAGACCAACATCATATCTTGCCATCAAGATACCAACATCACCAGTATTTCCTGTCGATACATTTGGTGGAATTAGTGATCCTTCTGTTGTAGGATCTTCAATCATACCAATTCTCAAGAGGTTATCTCTGATGTCAACATCTTGAACATTTAATCTTGCTTCTAATCCATTAAAGAACGCACTGTTAGCAGTTAAATCACTTGAAATTGCAACATTACCTGTTCCAACTTCAAGAGTTATACAATTAACTCCATCACCTGCTTGAATTGATCCAGCACCACCAACACGAATATCACCTTTAAATTCTGTTAAGAAATCACTATTAATTTCAATATTTGTTTGTCCATCACTAGAACGAATTTGATTACCATCAACTTGTATTGCACCAGCAAATCTTGTTAGCTGGTTGCTCTGCATTGTGATGTTTGTATTACCACTTCCTGCTTGAATAGTATCACCTTCAACTCTAATTGCACCAGTGAAACTTGTAAGTTCCTGGTTATCAAACATTTGAATGTTTATATTTCCATCACTGGATAGTATTTTATTACTATTAACCATGATGTCATTATAAAATTCAATCCTACCAACCTGTTTATCTAATGTTATTTGAGTTTCACCAAAACCAGTGTTTATGTGTATACCGGTTATTATTAAATCACCACTAGTTTGAACAAAAGTTGCACCTACACCAACCTCAATAACAGGTTCAGCATCACTTGATCTAATTTGATTTGCATTGAGTTGTAGTTTTTCAACTTCAGTAATAGTAGATCTTATAGTTGTAACTCCAGATGTTGTCTGTCCATCAGGACCAATTAGAATATCAGCCGCACCAGTAAATAATTTACCAGAATTCGGATCAGATGCAATCTCAAATTGATTACTAGTAGCAGCAATTTGCGTTCCACCAATAGTAACGCTACCAGTGAATATGGTATCAAGATTATCTAATGTGATACATGTACTTCCAACACTTGATTCAATATTATTTTGGAAAAGTCTAAGTTCTGATATATCTGTTCTACGAGTAAAAATAGTCGTAACACCAGTGGCACCTGCCTGCCCCATGGTGATTTGACTTGCTTCACCAGCAAGTTGTAACTGATCTACTCGATAATTTAGTACATCAAATCTTATTTCAGTTTCTCCACTAAATGGATCTGCATTGATAGCAGTTCCAAGAACATTTAAGTCATTTTGAATGTAGAGACTTGATCCAAAAGCATCTAGATAAAAACCAGGATTTACAAATAACAATGCACCAGCAGCAGTCTGAGTTTGACTGGAATTCACCATTGCTGGGAAGAAATATTCAGGATTAGCACTATTATTTGCGTCCTGCCTAGTAACATCTATCTGATTTGCATGGAAAGCAGTTGCTGCATATCCATTAAATGGAGCACCACTGCTTGTTATAACATTTAATTCTCCAAAAATTGTGGTGAAACCAACTAATTTATTATGTCCATTTGCTGAGAAATTTCTTACCTTAGTTGCACCAACCTGAACTTCAAAATCGAGAGCTTCAGTAGCATCTGCACCAGTTAAACCTATACCTGGAATAAATGCTCTTGAACTTGTTGTTACTCCAGATATTATTAAATCTTTTGCCAGTATTAGACCTCTAGCAGCACTACCACCAGCAGTTATGCTATTTGATATACCAACATCAACAAGATCAGCTGCGAAGATCTTTGGCCATGGACTACCGGCAGCATCACCTATAGAATTATTATTATCTAACAGTGGTAAAATATTAGATGCAACTCTGGAATTTACAAATCTAACTTGAGCATCATTGACACCATCATAAAGATGGTTAGTTGATGTAAAACCAAGTATTATTTCATCACCACCAATAGATATGTCTCCTCTTATATCATGAACAACATCACTCATGACGAGTGGGTCAAAACCACTTACAATATTGGTATCTCTTGTTAATCCAAAACCAACTTGTAGTCTTTCACCAACAGAGAAACCAAGTCCAACTTCACCAAATTTATCAACTAAAATACCACCACTGGTGTAAACCGCTGGATCTTTTTCGCTAAATGTGTCATCTCTATAGAAATTTCTTTCACGTGCACTATTGAATACTTTAAGATTTCCATCGGATTTATTTCCTGAACCATTGTCAAGGTTAGTTATATCAATGCCTTGAGCAGAAGTAATTTTATTATGGAAAAATGATTCCGGAACAACTACAAATGCAGTTCCTAAACCAGCATTATCATCTGGAGATCGTCCATTAAATTGTGTTCTTCCAAAAACTTGTAATGCAATATAATCGTCTCTATTTAAATCACCACCTTCATCTTGACTGATGATGACAGCAGCACGGGCAAATTCATTATCTGGTGAAAAGTTACCACCACCAACACCAAGATAATTATAGTTTGTTCCTGGATATGGAGTATCTGACTTACCTAATGCAGCGCTATCACCGATTTCAGTATTTAATGATCCAACATATAACGTTCCAATTCCAGTATCACCACCAAGTGTAGAGATACCTGTAACTGTTAAATTCTGTGTCGTTGTTAATCCTGCTACATTAAGGTGATTAAATGTTGATCCAGCAGATGTTATTGCTGCTGTCTGACCACCGTCAACATTTATATCTGCTTCAATATAAACTTTATCTAATAAGTAACTTTCATTGAAGTTGATTAGAGGATCTACAGCACCTCTTGCTGCAACTTCTGCACGATAATCTGCAACTGTGCTTCCAATTCCAATGCCACCAGGTTCGATGACTATTGATGTAATAATCCCGATATTTTGGTTGGCATCTCTAACATCAATAAAAGACGCAAATTGAGATAGTTCTCTACTATTTCTAGTCATCTATTTCTCTAGCTAGGTGGGTCTCTTAAGAGTATTTAGTGACTGGCGATCTCCTATTTATCCTAAAGAAAACGATGTTGATAAAGATCCTACAGTAATAACTAAATCATTTCCAACAACATTTAAAGAAACTGCTGTACTAGTTCCATTAGTACTAATACCACCGGTTACTAAAATTTCACCACTAACATCTAATGCTTTCTGTGGTTGTGTACTTCCAATACCTACTGAATATCCGCTACCAACAATAACATCTGATTGAACTTTACCTCCGATTGTTATATCCGCACTAACTGTAACATTAGTAGACCTTACATTACCATCAACTGTTAGAGTATCAGTAATAACTGTTGTTCCAATACCAACCTGTCCATTATTAATAGTAAGGCTTTCAACTTCATTAGAACCTGTCTTAAATACCCACTCATCATTGCGATAAGAGTAGATTGCCATCTGTTGCACGAAAGTGCCATCATTAGTGGTTTTTTCTATGGCAAAATATTGTCCACTACCACTTGCTATACTATTATTTAAGTGTGATAACTGAGTTCCATTGGATGAATTTAGAAGTTCAACTCTTGAACCTCTGAATTCAGATGTATTATTTGTATATAAAATTAATTCTGGATCATTTTTGATATCATCACTACCTGTTATAGTTGCTGTCTGATTACCAGTAACTGATTGTATATGGTCATCTGCTGTTACTTTACCAGTTACATCAATGCCTATAGCAGTAGTTTCAAACTTCTTAGAGTTATTATAGAAGAGACTTACACCAGCACCTACTCTAAAGGATGCCATTTCTGCGGTAGTTCCATACTGTCCAAGCGTGATAGATGGATTTGCATCAATGTTTATTCCACCATTACCTTGATCTTCAATGTAACTATTTGATCCATCAGAATAAATATGTAGATCATTTCCAGAACCAAAGACTGCTGAGATACTATCTCCAAACTGAGCATTACCTTGTAGAGTTACACCACTGGTAAATGTTGAGACACCTGTTACTTGTAATCCTCTGGTGCTAGTAACTCCAGCAACCGAGAATTGACCATTATTGGGATTAAATTGTAACTTATGACCTAAATCAAATCTGTTAAATGAATGACCACCTTGAGTAGGATCAAGGAATAATGCAATATCATAATCATCACTGTTAGATACACCTGCGGTAAAGACTTTATGTTGACCAGTTAGATCACCATCAAATCCGGTTGCAGTAATAATACCAGATAATTGTAAGTTTGCAGTTTGAGCAACAGTATCTGCAGATAGTGTAAAACCAGCACCGATTCTGATCTGATCATTGACACCATCAATTATAATACTTGAATCACCAACAGTTAGAATACCAGTAACTCTTGCGTTACCATTGACCCATAGTTGTGTTCCAGCAGCACCAACATATCCAATTTCTGTTTGGAATCGTGGATTTGTTGTGCCTAGACCAACAGCAGCACTGTCGGTGAAAATACCAACAGCAGAATCATCATTTACTTCACCAAATAATCCATCCTGACCAGAATCATCTTGACCTAATCCAACACCATATCCTGTAATGTTGAGTGTAGAGATGCCAGTGATATTAGAACCACTACCATAGAAACCTGTTGCAGTAACAAAACCAGTAATATTTACATCACCAGTTCCTGTAATATCACTGGAATTTAAATCTAAATTTCCACCAAGTTGTGGTGATGGATCACTTAAAACATCACTTAGACCACCAGAATCTATATGTACTGTACAAATACCTGCTCGTCCATCTAGTGTTACACCAAGACCAACGAAATCAAAAATTCTTACCTGTCCTGTTGATCCACTATCAATACCTGCTTTTCTTGCAGTAACACCTAAAATACCAGTTGTTCCTGCACCAATACCAGCAGCACCATGAGCAATAACTTCAATTTCTTCTTGACCAAATGCAGCAGCAAATAATGCAATTGAACCACCACCAACATCGATGGAATAATCTCCAACAGTTAATTTAACACCATCTAAGTAAACACTTGTTAAATCTTGTTCTGTTAATGTAAAGTCTGGAAAAGTTCCAGTTTCAGGAACTCTTAATTGTCCAGCTGTTAAAGTATATCTAACTGTATTTCTGCTGATAGGAAAAGATTCCCATTCCCATCCTTGACCTGTAGATTTTAAATATTGTCCAACTACACCACCAGTTTCTCCAGAAGATACGATTCTCCCTTCAATTTTTATATCATCTTGAACATCTAGACCATATTCAGGAAAAGCAGTATTGATTCCTACTTTATTTTGAAAATCATTTGCATAAATCAGATCAGTTGCAACTTCTAATCCATTACGAACAACGAAATTCTTATTAATTCCCATTAGATCTCCTGAGGTTCACTATCCCCTCGATATTTTCTAATATTTATATTAGAAACATATTGGCATCTATTAGAAATCTATGAGAGGAAAAACATTTCCACAATTATCTTCTGATCTTGTATTTTTAATATCAGCAATTTTACCTTTCATATAAATTTCAAACTCACCTAAACTCTGTCCAGTTAGATCTGGTCTATCTTTAAACAGATTATAGTATACTTTAAGTTCTTCAAATGTCGGTGCTCTACCGATGTCGTCCCAGTGAGTTCTTCTGATAGTATCTACAACTTGAGCTTTGGTATAGTCTGGGAAATCAAATTTCCATAAAATTTTTGCATGACCATTTCCACCATTTCCTCCTCTACCAAGATCAACAGTACCATTTCTTAATTTTTTAGATTGACCTCCACCACCTCCAGCACCGAAACCACCTCCATTAGCATCACCTCCATTATTGGTTCTACTCATACAATTATCTCCCTTACATTCTCCTCCAGAAATAGTGCTACCTTTACCGGAACCTCCTCCAAATCCTGTATTTCCACAATCGGATCCATCGTCACATTTACCACCTATAGGAATTCCCGATCCACCTCCATGTCCAGTTTTGTTTGAACTTCCTTGTACACCAGAACCTCCGTTTCCACCAGTTAATCCATCTGAAGGTGATCCACTAAAAATACCACCCTGTCCACCTCTTGTCGAACCTGCCTTTCCACCGAAGGCAGTAATAAATGGTTCTAATGGGATATCTATTGGTGTTTTACCTGTATGTCCTGCAATCCAATTTTCTGATGTTGCCATACTTCTTTCTACAATTGTAAATTCTGCTGCAGCAGTTTTTTCAAAGAAAAGTGTAATTGAATCTTCAACAGATGATCTTTTCATACTTCCAGAATCATCAATACTTAAAGAAATTAAAGTTCCTCTACCAAATTTCTTTAGATCAAGTAAGTCAAACCAATCAGTAACCACATCGATGCCTCTCCCATCCTGCCTTCCAACTTGAATTGGACCATATGATAATTTGTCATTATTCCATGAAGATGGAAGTGTAATCTGATTTGCTGTTCTTCCTGGCTGTAGTATATAAAATGGTTGCCCTGGAAATTCTGCCTGAAAATTAGCATAAGCGTTATCTACAGTCTGTTGTTTTTTAAAGGATGAAGCTTCATCAATAACACTAATGAAAATTGCAGAAGTTCCAGAAATTTTTCCAGGATTTATTTCTGTTTTTCCACCAGTGGGAAAAGAATCTACATTTCCCCCAGCACCAACAGTAATGAAAAATTCTGTTCCTGATGCAACTGTTGTGGTTTCTAGTTGAGCTGCTCCTCCACCTCCACCTCCACTTCCTGGTATTAACTTGGTTTGTCTAACATTATCTTGCCGCCCTTTACCTCTTGTTTTTGTATATTTTACTTTACCTGTACTTCCAGCACCTCCACCACCAATTGCTTGGAATATAACTTCTGATATCCCAGAAGGCGCAGTCCAAGTATAATCTGTTTGTGTGTTATTAACACATGGAAACTCTTGATATGCAGGTGTTGCCTCACCAAATCTTTTAATTAAATCTTGACCACCACTTTTAATATCAAGGAAAGCAAGATCATTAAATATTCTTGTATTTTTTGAATTGAAGTGGAATAATCTTCGCATATTCCAAACCATACCGTCAAGAGTTTCTGTTGAGTTTTCAACAATACATTTATCAGTGCTGGCAGAAACTGAGTCTGATTTATCTCCAATTGCTAATGATACAATATGCTCAACATTAAAGTCATCAGAAGCATTAAAGAAGAATTTTAGATCATTTGTAGGTGTACCATTTTCAACATTTAAAGTTGTAGAATTATTTTTAGTGAATTTTGGATTTCCTTGCCCAGTTAATGTTGCTACTAGAGATACTCCCGGAGATAATCCACCTAAAGAATTTGGATCTCCTTCAGTAAATACTGGTTGAGTTTCTACCCTTTGACCACGATTTAAATTATCAAAACTATCTGGATCTAGTCTAAACGAAAATGGTGATATATCTTCAATAACATTAATATTCGTAGAATCTGATGTTTGCACCCCATCAGTATCTCTTACAGTGATACCAAAAGTAAAATTACCTCTGGTTGTAGGTGTTACATTTAAAGTTCCACTTAAATCTCTTGTACTAAATCCACTGGAGTTCGCAACTTCTGTAGCAAATTCTGATGTCCAAGAAAGTGTTACACTTTCTCCAAGAATAATTGAATCTCTGTCAGTGCTTATATCTACAAATGGTCTTAGATTTGCTGTATGAGTTGCTGTTGCTGTTGGAGCTGGATTTCCTGCACCAATAGCAGTAATTGTAAATACTTTATCATCTTCTATCAAATTTTCTATTAATATATTTCCATTTTGTTTTCCTCCAGTAGAAAAATCTGGAGATTCTGTTCTAACACAATTTGTAGTTTTCCAGAATAATCTAATACTTCCACCTTTATTATTATTTGATGTATTTGAACAAGTTGATGTATCAGATGGACATAAAGAGATTGTTGGATTTGGTGGAACTCCAACAATTACATCAACATTATCAGAAGTGGAACCTGTCGAGTTACTGACAGTCATCGTGAAATTAGTTGTTCCAGCAGGAAGATTTATTCGTGTTGCACTTCCAGATTTACTTCCACTTGATAATGTATTAATAGGAACTGAAATAACTCCAAAATTAGTTGTAACCGTTGCATTAGTTACAAAATTATAAACATAATTTAATATTGCTGTACCACCATTTGGGAAAACAAACGCAACATTTCTATCAACAGCATTTAAATCTAGTTCTGGTAATGGGGGACTAACTGGTCCAATAGACCAATCAGCACTTCTAGAAGTTCCAAAAGAAGATGTTAGAGTAACTGTCGTAGTTCTTGTTTGATCAAAATATGGTGTACTCATATACACTTCTATGATATCACCAATAGCAACATTATCTAAAGATGTTCCTTGACGATTTCCAATTTTTAAATATGAGTTTGGATTGGAAGTTGTAGCAGTTATTCCACAATCTTCATCAAAACCAGTAGAAACAAATGAAGTCTCTGCCAATTCTCCTGGTTGCAATCCTCCAGAATCTCCAACTTGATTTGTGAGACTGAATATATCAATTGAGCAAGTTCTTAATGCGGATATTACACTCCATGTTGAAGTTGTTGATCCATTAACACCACTCAATACAGTGAAAGTATTTGTTCCAGCAACTGTAAATGTTGCGGAGACATCTCCTAATGAATTTGGTGATGTAGTTACTCTTAATTGTATCTTATCTCCCAGTTGTACTTGAGAAGAACTAGAACTATAATCTCTAACTATTTCATCATTTCGTATTACTTTAAACTCAGCATTTGTACCATTTGTACCAGAAATTGATGCAGTTCCTTCATCACCAAATGCTGTCATACCAGCAAGAACTACTTCATTACTACTTACAACTACATTTCTTTTTTGATCAATTATATTATTAAAAGCAAATTGATCTGGAATTGTATCAATCGGTCTTGGTCTTGTTGTTATTCTAAAAGTTGAAGATTGATTTGAAACTGTTAGTGTCGTACTTACTTCTGTAGAAAACTCTGTAGAAGAAGTTTGTCTAACAGTGATTACATCTCCATTTTCAACAGTTCCAGCAACATCGGTAAACTGTGTTACAATTGTACCACCACGGGTTACTTTATATTGACCACCAGATGTAATTGAAATTGGTAGTGGATTATTATTGTTTATACTTGGATCTGCACCACTGATTGTAATTGTGGTAGAATCTTGTGATACACTAACATCAGAATTAACTACGGTTGATAATGTAAATGGATCAATTGTCTTATCAGCATCTCTAGTTGAGTGCGTAAATGTTGTTGCAAAAGTACCGACTTGAACCGTATTTACTACATCTTTAGTATAAAAACCTGATGTTGTATCAACAATATCTATACCTTGTCCATTAAATATTTTTCCGGATCTTACAGGAGAACCTCCGTTAATTCTTATCTCACCAGTTTGAGATAACATGAACACATCAATTCCAACTATCTCATCTATTCCAGTAATTGGTACATTATTACTAGCAACAAAATCAGATACTTCTAACCCACTTTGAGAATTAAAACTAAATGGATCTGGATCATTATCTACAAGTTTGGTTGTTATTGACCATACAGATTCTGGTCTCTTTCCAATTTTAATATTTGCAGCATAAATCCTACCATAATCTTCCTTTACAGTAGGAGGCAATGTATCAATTTTAAGTTTTAATTTATCTTTGTTTCTAATAATAATTGGATTATTAGGATCATTACCGGGTAGAAAATCACCCTCTGATCCATAATTATCAGTTGCTTCTTGATACGGAGTTACACTTACTGATGCTGCAGACCCTACAAGAGTAACTAAAGCTTTATAGTTAATACCTGTAATTACTACTTCTGTAGATATTCCAGAAGTTCCTGGATTAACTTCTACAACAGAAGGGAATTGAAACTGATCTGGATATTCATCCAGATTACCTCTGAAGGCAATCTGGGAACCAGGACCTTGAGCACCAATTAAAGGCATATTTTACAACTCCTTATTGATATTGAGATTGTGAATATAGAACATCAAAGTCAGCAACTGGACTACCTGTGTTGTTCTTTCTTACAACAACATATGTGTACAGATCTAAACTATTAGCATTGCCACTATTTATCGTAAGTGATCCATAGTATCTTGGTGAAACTAAAGTATTGTCAATATAAACTTCAGCATTGTAATATGGACTTGGACCTTGTTTTGTAGTGACAGCAACTGTAATAGACTCACCAAGATCAAGGAAATCAGTTAGTGCAAGACCAACATTTGCTCTAAGATTAACTGCCCAGTTTGCACCAGCATCTTGTGTAAAGTAATAGATTGAAGATCTATCGAGATCTAATTCAAGGTTTGTTACACCAGAACCAATAACAGTTACATTATCGAGAGTTGTATTTTCAATAATCTCAAATACCTTCATGGTTCCACGGATTTCCGCATTACCCTGAACATACATCGCAACATCTGGTTTGGAACTGGTTGTAGATCCAAAACCTACATTACGAGTAGTATGAATACCTGTTGCATCAATTGCCCAAATGTCAGATACATTGATTAGACCTTGACCATCACCAGTAAATGTTCCAAAGAAGTTACCTTCAATCGTAAATTTATCATGATCTGTTGAAATAATTCCCCAAGGATACCAATCATTATCAGTTGTGTAAATCCAACCAGCATTTTGTCCTTTGAATGGATTACCATTAAAGATAATGTCACCAGGATTTCCTGCGTTGGCATCAGTAAGTTCAACTGAGGATGGTGGATCTGATATACCAACAGTATATTTCCTTGATACAGTTTCCTTACCTTGTAAGAATATGTCTGTTGTTTCTACTCCTTTATTTGAAGTAATTGTAAGTTTATTGTTAACAATTAGTGGACCATCAAAATAAGAAACAGTTGTCTTACTATCACCACCCTCAACTCTTACAGCATCAGTAACATTAACTTCCGCCGCAGAAATAACATTGAATCCAAGTTTTGTCTTTGGAACTTTTTTAGTTTCTCCTCTAAATCTCTGCTGTGGTGTATTGAATGTTTCTTCATCATTTGCAGTAGTGATAACTCTCTTGTTAGAGACATAGAAATCACCATCACTATTCATTCCAGTGTAAACAATAAATCCACCTTCATCTGAGAATGATTGTGATAGGACTTCTTCTTCAGCAGACAATTCTCTATCTTGTCTATCTGGGAATGCAGTAGAATAGTTACCAGGACCATATCCAAGATATTCAAATGTATGTCCAGAAGCACGGATGATTGAATGTCTTCTAAGTTCAACTGGTTTTGCAATAATTCTTCTTACAACAATACCGGTATTATGTGCCTTAGATTCCGTTCCCAATACTCCTCTAAACACAGTAATTGGATTTCCAGTTACTGAATTTTTTATCCTAACAATTTCATTTCCAATTAATAGGAAATCACCAATTTCTAAATCATAATTATCTAAATCTGTAATTTCTAATGTAGTATCAACTTTTGACATCGGAGATGCCAGCACCGCAGTTACATTTCCATAATAGTAAGAATTTCTAGCACTTATATTTTCATCCTCAATAGAAATTTCACCACCTTTTGATGTAATTGCTTTAGGATATATTGCTGGAGATCCTCCAATAAGAAGTGTTGTCGTACCTATTCCGATACTTGCAGTGAGTCTATCAAGGTTTGAAGTATCTATTTGTGTGATTAAATGTTCACCATTGAAAGCAGTACTTACACCAGTTGCACCACCAAAGATGAATTTATCATTTACTTGCAATCCATGAGGTTTATCTACAATAAATGTAGCAATTCCTGTAGTGAAGGTATAATCTGCAGAAAGAACAGAGAAAGATTGTCCATTTAAAATACCATGTGCAATAGTAGTATTATTTGCACCAATACCACCCTGAGTAGAACCAATACCTACAGCAGTTGCAGAAGTAACATTGAAACTACTAGTTTCTCCAACACCTACACTGGAAATTTTGTATGATGTATTGTAATCTGAATTTGAATCAGGGATACCAAAAATTGAAATAGAGTCTCCTACATTATCATATACTTTAGTAACTCTTACAAGTCCAGGAACAAATCCAGTTACTCCAGATGTCTTAATACCAATGACTGATAATGTATTTCCAACTCCATATGCACTACCACCATCAATAATTTTAACCTCAGATAAAGTTCCTGCAGTAGAAACTCTTACTCTTGCAGTAGCATGAGATCCAGAAACTGATCCAGCAAAACCAACTAATTGTGCATTGAAGAGTGATTCTGTGGTGCCAGCTCCAGATCCATATTGTTCTCCACCCTCTAAAACTTCAACTTCAATCAACCTATTCATACCATGATCATTATCAGTAAAGATGGTATGAGTTGTTGCATCAGTTGCTTGGTCAGACTTAATATCAGTTATACCAAAACCAATACCGATGTCAGGAAGACTTGCAACAACAGTTTCTTTAGTGATACTCTTCTCAGGATCGTTAACAACAACCCTTCCGATTAGATCTCTAGTTGCATGTGATCTTGCTTCTGCTGGATCTGAAAGTGGGTTATCTCTATCATATTCTGGATAAAGATTACCAACAGGTTGAGGTAGTTTAAAATTAGTAAATGGTGATACTGTTGGATTATTTGATGAATTAAGTACCGTTACATGATACACTCCATCCTGCTCATTCTGAATATATGGACGAATTTCTTCAGATTTATATGAGAAGTATGTTCCTTTATGTTTTTTCTTTTTGATCTTAGGTAGATTTTTATCACGAACAGTAGTGTCACTTGTAAATTCACCAGGATCTACTGATATAGAAATTTTAAATTCTTTTCTGTTATCTACAGAATCAACGAAGAATTCACCATTAAAACCTTTCTTTGCAAGACCAGTAGTATTGAGTCCACTAATAATATTAGAAATTTCTACATGAGCTCCCTCAGTTAAATTGTGAGGAAGTTCTGTTCTATATGTTGCTTTTGCAGTTGCAGCATCCCACTCGGCATTTGCAATAAACTTGAAGTTTCTAAATTCTGTAGAGTTGTTAAGTGTTTGACTATCAAAACTTAAGAACTTTTGTACTTCTTCATTAGTTGCTCCATCAATAGTATTTGATTCTTGGAATACAAATCCATCAACTGGAGGTCTTGCAAAAATTGTTGAATCTTTTGGAAGAATATATCTAAACTTATATGTACTATCTTCAATAGATCTATCTCTGGGTTTTCTCAATACAAATGTTCTTGGTGTCACATCACCAAGTTGAGCAACACCTCTATCAAATAGTTGCTTGTAGATACTTGTCTCAGTTCCTCCAGTAGAGACATTTATATACCATTGACCTTGAGTTTCATCATACTGAACAGGGTGTCCTAAATCTCCAGCAGATTTATCAGATACTCTACTGACAACAGTTAAAGTTCCACCTGCATTATTAATTGTAATAGGAATATCATTATTAGCATCATTAATTGTTGTTGCTAATTTAATTTCAGATGAGTTTAGTACCGGATTTGGTGAAATAGAATTAGTAATTGCAAAATATACTGTATTAGATTCTACTCCATCTGGAAGACTTCCATCTTCACTAAAAATTCTAACACTTTCACCATTTAAGAATGAATGAGGAGTTTCAAAAGTAATTGTATTTGATGAGATTGAATTTATATTATTAACTTTTGCAATTCTATGCCGTTTCTCTTTAGATACTTCATTTGAAGTACCTTCAGTATTTGGCATTACGACTTTAGATTCATATGTAACAATTTCATTTCCTTCAGAAAGAAGAACTTTCAAAGATTCATCTTCTCTTGCACCAATTCTAAATCCATCAATAACTGTTGCTGGTGGATTATCTTGGTTAGTTTCAGCATATAAGAACAATTTACTAGTTGTTGCAATACCTACAGCAGTAGATACACCAACATCAATTCCTAAGAATTCGATTCCACCTTCTGTAGACTCAATTTCTTTTGGTGTAACAATATGAGAAATATAACCTAAGTCATCTCTATCAAAAGCATCTGGTCTAAATCCTTTTGAAACAAGAGATCTAGCTCCAAAGTTTGAGTTAGAGTTAGTAATAGATGCATCACCACCAGACTCTAATAGGAAGTGATTTGCAAAACCAATTGCGAAGACGGAAACGACTTGCAATAGTGCATTATTACTTGCCTTGATATGGAAGTTTTCATACTCGGGTTTATATCGTGCTAAACTATCGGTATGAATATTTTCATTTCCTGCAGCAAGACGATTTTCATACAATCCATTTGATGGATTATACTTAACAAAAGCATTATCATCTTTCTGAAGACCAATACCAGTATATTGAGCTAGAACCATGGATTTAAATCCATCTGCCTTGCTACCATCAGCGTGAAGACCACACATACCAAATACTGATCTCAGAGAGATATTGAAGATATATGGTGATGCAGATGTAACAGTATCAACAGAAACACTAAGTGTTGCACCAGAAGTTGTTGCTGGTAATGGATTTATTGGAGGTGAAGAAACTTGATATTTAATTTGTGTTGGACTAATAGATTCAAAAATAGCAAACTTTCCATCATATCCAGCATCTGCAATGCCTTCAATACGAATCGGTGTATCTACATCTAATCCTACTGTAGGTTCTACTAGATCTACAGTAATAACTGTGGATGTAAGTAAACCATCACCTGCTTTAATACTTGTAATACCTACTTCAGAACCAGTAGAACCAACAATTCTAAATTCATCAATCTTTGGTTCAATATCTAAATTGTCTAGAGGATAATCTGGGGATACATCTCTACCAGAAGGTGTTCCATACGCAAAACCAACCTTTTGATAATACATCTTAAGGTCGGTATCTTCATCTTCATAGATTAAGAAGTCATCATTAATAGATACAGGATTTACACCATCAGCATATTCAAATACTGTTAGTTTATGGTGTGAGAAGTTAGGAACGAATGAGTTAGTTGTATAATCTTTATATACAGTGCCAGTCTGATCACCATCAAAGATGGAGAACTGCCACATGTAACATGCACCAGTTACACGGAAGATTGCAGATCTTTCAATCTGATCATTTTCTGGATCAGGTACATACTTGGGAATAATCTTGGTCTTTCTAAGGTCAAGACCAACTAATGATGTACCTCTGGGGATGATAACACCACCATTAATACTATTGAGTTTATATAATGCGTTATTATCACTGTCTAAATCAAAGTTACTATTGATGTCAAAAGGTGGGAAGTCATCAGAAGTAGTTCCAGATCTAAGTCTGTATGTATTTGCTATTTGGTCGTGAATTGGTATCCATCCCGGTCTATTATCTACTATATGCTCACCAGGATAGAGTAAAATGGTAGTTCTACCAAATCTATCATTGTTGGGACCAGACTGATATGAAAACCGTGCGGCTTCAATCAGTGCTCTTTGAATTGTTTTAAACGGTCTTGCTAAAGAGTTACCTTTGTTTTCGATACTGTCAGTAGAATCTAATGCAGAAGGATCTACATATAGAATCTCACCTTTTGAACTCTTTAGAAAATTATCCAGACGACTAAGACCCATTGTATTAACGCGTTAAATTCCTATAGGTCTATTTAGTCAACCATTTCTAGCAGAATACCCGTGGTCGGACTCGAACCGACACTGTATTGATTTTAAGTCAACTATCTCTGCCAATTGGATTACACGGGCTTAACATCACACTTATCAGTATGCTATATGGGCATTCACAACACCCAGTATACTAACAGTTTGTAATGGAGCAAGAAGAAAGTAACCAACTCTCTAGATCACAGTGTGGTTAACACCGTCGCAGGCGAGCTCATTCCCTGTCGAATACGAGTGGGTGGATTTGAACCACCTCAAAGCCGCTAATCTGGCGGAAAAGGATTATAAATCCTCTCTGACTACCAAGTCTCACTCGCAAGAGGTTTAACTTTACTCTTTTTGGAGTTCATATATTAGCATTGAACCCCATATAAGTTCATTACCTCTCCATCCTTGATCTCTACTTCGATACTTATCTCCGTTGAATTCAACAAAACTTTTTAATATTGTATTTTCTCTCACAGTTGGATTCTCATGGATTAGTTTTCCTTTATAAAAGTTATTATTTAATGTAAACATCATATCGTATTGGTTATGGTGTTCTTTCCAGTTTTCTTCCCAATTTTCAACAATTATGGAATTTTGGTTTTCCAAAATTTTGTGCCATCTTGTTCTATATGGGTTTGATTCACCTTCATGATCATACCATTGTTTGATTGTGAGTTCATTGTCACCAATTTGGTCCCAAATAATGTGTACATGCGAATAGTCTCTAGGACTAGATGCTGCTTGCAACCAATTATTGTATTTACCTTTCAGTTTTACAATGAAATCATCGATCATACATTTACAAATGAGTCAACATAAAAGATATTTTCTTCGTCTACTTGATCACGAACGACATTTAGAACAGACATAAACTGCTCAACAGTTTCGCAAGGAACAACTTTTTCATCACCTGAGGTTGAGAACAGTTTGAACTGTCTTTGATTCATGTCGATGAGCACACTGTCTAGATAGTCTTCCATGGGTCTGACCCGTTGTACCCATGTATTATAGGGCAATCGGGTCTCCTTGTCAAGCCTTTAGAAGGTAGTCAACTCTGCTCTCTCCCAGGTATTGGGAGCAACACAAACATAGATGAACCCACTGGATACCCTAATATCTCCAGTTGTGCCAGATGATGTACTTGAATTAGGTGCGGCACCAGTTGCACGAACAGATCCAGAAAATGAACCTGTTACATTTCCATTTAAATTTAAATTACCAGTAATATTTCCAGATACACTTAAATTATTTGTACTAACATTAGTAGCAGTTAAATTACCACTCAAAGTGTTAGCACTAACACTATTCGCAGTTATAGCGGATGCATCTACATCATTAGTTTCGAGATCATTACTGACATAAATACCATACTCAAAACCCTGAGTTTGGATACCAGCAATAGTTTCTTGACCTACAAGTGCAGAATTGTCAATAAAAACTCTATAACTGTTAGTTGTTCCTGCCATTAGTTATTCCTCCCATAATCAAAACCTGAAATAGAAAATTGGTCTTTGCTGCCTGGATATTCTTCTGGTGTTTCACCTTCATATTCAACGATTAAAGGTTCACCATCAATTCTAGAAGCTTGTATTACATAGTAGCAATCAATTCTAGAAGCATTTCCAGACTTAATTTTAATTACTGATCCCCATTCAATACTATCTACAATTAAATCTTGAGAAGATCCAATTTGAGTCAAAGTTACTGTGATTGATTCTGGATCAATCAAACCCTTCCAATATTCTGGAAGAGTAATTGAATTTTGATCAGTAAGTCTTCCACGAACATATACACCTGCCTCTGGACCTTCTAAACAGATATGTCTAAGACGATGATTATCTTTATTAGGATGCTTAATATCAAATCCTTTCCAAGACTGAACATTAATACTTCCCCTAAAAGTTGGAGCAGTAACTCTGTTAGTGACCTGAAGATTGTCAAACTTTCCATTTACTTGCAAATATAATGGACAATCATTAAACTCTTCATACTCATCATCATCTCCGGAGTGAGATCTCCGAATATAATCATAACTAGGATGTTTTACTCCTGTTATTGCACCATCACAGTTTTTACTATCGTGATTACCCGGTACAAATTTTAATTGCGATTCATCTACTGACATTTAATTCTCCTTAACGAACATCATAATTATAACCAGCAATTGAATACCCACTGTTATCACCTGGATAATCTTCTGGAGATTCTCCGGGATATTCTGGTATTAATTTTTCACCATCTTTCCTTTCGGCAAAGATGTGATAAAAACAATCTATTGGCATATCTCCTTGTGACTGGAGATATATTTTGTCTTCATCAATCCTCTTTATTATAACACGTTGATATGCTCCAACGGGAGTCAAGTTAACCGTAATTGTTCTAACATCAACAAAATCTTTCCAATAAGATGGTAGATTAATTGCTCTTTTACCCGTTACTCTGCCTCTGATGTATACATCATTAGATGGTCCCTCAGGACAAGTATGTCTGAGTCTCCAACCTTCTTTTGATGGGTGTGGAATATCAAAATTCTTTTTAATTTGTAGTAAATGACCACCACAACTACCAAGAACTAGACCCTGAACCTTTAAATTACCTCCGACAGTAACATCCCCAGCAGTTTCTAAGCTACCCATTATTGCCGTACTACCAGCTACTGATAATGAGAATGGATTACTAGGAGCACCATAACAAAATCCACCAGGAATAAATGGTGTTGGAGAATCGGTATTTATTAGAGGTCCGATCATTACACATCCAGTTACGAATGGGTGTGGAGCTCCAACCATCTCTGGACCTTCAATGTAAACAGCACCACGAACTTTTGCAGGACCAAGACCAAATACTGGCATTACACCAGCACCAACCCAAAGTTGATGTTGAATTGTTAAATCATCGAATGAAAGTGACATAATTAAGAAACGTAATTTGAAAAAGACATGAATTGTACAGTGGTCATTGGATCAGTTTTTCCTATCAAAGATGAAGATGCTACCGTTAAACCTTTTATAAAATTTGATACCATGAATAATTCGGTATTGGCAATAATTTTACCAACATGTGGAGTATATAATCGATATCCAGTATCTGCAATTAAATCAAAAGACCCACTTGCTTTACACTTTATATCTTGATTTGCCTCTATCTTGATATGACCTCTAGTATTATCCTCCCCATTTGCCATAATGTCAATATCTTTGGCACTCAGGATAATTCTGCCATTAGATGCAGTTAATCTAATATCACCATTTAATGCTTCAATATCAATTGCAGTAGATTGTGGATTAACCGTATCTCCACATTTAATCTCAAAAACACCAGGATTTCTCATTAAAGTCCATCCTTCACGGACACCTGTTGCATCCAAGTGTATGTAATGAATTGAATTTCTTCCTTGTAATCCTATGCCTGTGATGACACCATCAAGACATTCTTGACCCATTTCAAGATTGCCAAACGGATGACTTTTTACATATTGAACGTGTTCCAACTCGGCCATAAATTATCTCTGTAAAGGTCTAGGTAATGTTCCTACGCAGTCAATAACACTGATAATTCTATCACCAATGACTTGAATAACTCTTTCATCTGGATTTTCATTCTCTGGTCTAATACCAAATATCGGAATAATATTAGCATTAACACCTGTTTGAGATTTTACAAAAATTCTTGGAATTCCGAAGAAAGATCCTCCAGGGTTCTGTATATTTATATTCACCAACTGACCTATATCATTGAATACTGCTTCAGTTTCAACACCTTTTGATGGTATAATAACAATTTCATCTCCCGGAGAATAATTTGCACCACCATTTTCAATGAATAATCCATCAAGAACTACATCTACTGGTTGTCCACCTACAGTTGGACTGGAATTAGTATCACCAGCACCATTACTACCAGTTCCAGAAATTGGATTATTACCAATACCATCAAATCCTGTTCCACCATCTATTGCGGTAAATCCAATACCTGGAGTAACTGGTGTAAGTAATCCTAGAGGATCATCAGAACCATCTTCTACAAATACTCCACCGTCAGTAAAGTCTCCAGTAATACCATCAGTGAGATTAGTATTAGTAGGAGTAGATCCAATAATATCACCAACAATAACTGTTCCTGGAGTATTTCCTGGCAAATCAGTTAATGTTGTAGATCCTGGGACACCAATTCCACCACTATCTACTTCAATATCAGAAGGATCTGAGGATACGACAGATGGTGAAGTGAAACATCCGTTTGGTGGTATAGGAATTGCAACATCAATTCCTTCTCCAATAATTGTAATCAATTCTAGTCCAGTATCTACATCATAAATGGGTATTGGTGGAAGTCCTGGTGGAACATATATTACTGGTTGTAGTCCATCATCCTCTGTATTGTCTGTATTGGGTTGACTTATCTGTATTAAATCACCTGGATTACCAACTCCAGTCCCTGGTGGAACAACAAATGAACTTCCATCAGTATCTGTTATAATAACATCATTTGGATCACTTGGGAAGTTACTAGATCCATCTGGAGATTGTAAATATCCCTGTCCGGGATCAAGAACAACAGCACCAACAACTTCTACATCACCACCCGATTTAATGGTAGTGCTTGGTTCTCCTCCACCAGCAGTAGTAACTAATGCAATTTGGGCTCCAGCACCGGAATTATTATTGGGATTAACAACCACACCTGGAGTTGCAGACAGACTTCCTCCAGTATCACTGAATGTACAACCCATAACTTCACCATCAGCAGATACGATACATTCTGCACTTATCTCAGAATCTTCATCCTGCATATTTGTAAATGTTAGAGTTGGAGCGTCACATGGGGTTTGAGTAGTATTGCATTCTCCTCCTCCACCACCAGTTCCAGCAACTTCTTTTAGTAAATCACCAAGTGCATCACTTACTTCTGCTGCTTCATTCTCACCATTCCAAAAACTCCATCTGTTTGTATACTTACAGTTAGGAGTTTCATCACATTTTAAGAAATTTAAAAGACCAGTAATAAAATCAACAACTTTAAATGCTCCATCCATGATACCTGCCGCGGCACCGATAACACCCCCAATACCACTTAATGCGGTATCAATTGCACCAGTAATTTCACCAACAATATTGCCAATCATATCACCAACCATCTTTTCTGCTGCACATATTGGTGCAACAACAAAACCATCGACAATATTCTCAACAAAACCTTTAGCAAGGTTAAGTAAGGTGTCTATAATTTTTTGAATTGCACATCCTAATCCACCTGCAGCTTCAGATTCTTTAGTTGCAAATACTTGTCTAAGATTAGGTGGAATTAATTGACCTGCAACTGCTGTAATTTTGTTGAATTCTTTGAGAGCAAACTCTCTCATTCTACCAACAATCAACTTAAACATTGAAGCAACGAAAGATGCTGTAGAATCTACAAGGTTTTGAATGTTATTTTTTAAATCAGTTGCAGCACCTAAAAAAGAATTTGCTTGAGATTTTAAGAAATTAATAATCGATAATGCTTTTTGAATAAAACCTTGAATATTTTGTATTGGTCCACCACCACCTTCACATTCAATATTTTTCTTTCTTACTTCAATAACATCACCATCGGTTTTTTGATCATGTCGTTTAACATCATCTAATGCACCATCTGCAGAACATCCTTCTTTACATGGATGTGGATCTGGTTTAGTATACAAATCATTAGTTGCAACTTTTTTGTTGCCAGTTATTCCCATAAATCCAGTTCTTGGAATAAAACCATCTTCTGGATCTCCACCAAATAATCGAGTTTGTGGATTATTTGGAAGTGTTCCAACAATCATAGGTTGTCTTCCTTCTTCACCATCAAGATAAAATCCCATGACAAAAGATCCTTGTGCAAGGACTACTGTTTCACCATATCCACCATGCCCAGAACCAGAAGTAACTGGAACAACGACATCTGCCATGTCTAATTGCTCATCTGGAACTATCTTAACTTCTGAATCTCTACTGAATATTCTTACACGATACCTTTTACCCCAACCAGGAACAGCATCTCTACTATGCAAATGCAATTGCTCATTTCCAATCCATGTAGACTCGTCAACAACTTGACCAAGCCACCAATACATTGCATTTTTTCTTACATTATCTTGTAGATATGCTGGTCCTAGATTGTTCATGATTCCTCTCTTTCCTTAACAGTTTTCCAGAAATATGATTCTTGATCACCTAATCCCATTCGATCATAACCATTCTCAACTTGATAGTATACCGTTGAAACTTTGAAGTCTGGCATCTTGGGTTCTGGTGGTGTCAGACTATTATCATAAATTCTAGTTCTGTTATTGGGATACAAACAATATTGCCCATTCACAAGTTCAATTAAATTGTGAGATTTATGTTCTGAGGGATTTTCTGATGTTGCATAATCTACAATATCAGGATCTTGGTGATAGTTATCTATAGTGCAAACATAAGTTCCACGCATAGTTCCATGATCTCTAGTATAAACTTCATAGTCCATAGATCCAATAAATTGCTTTTGAATAGCAACTACACCATAATCCATACAGTTCCAAAACTGAAGATTTTGTAAACTCATATCTGGATCTGGTAATTCTGGGTCTGATAAGAATGCACTGATAGGCAACTTATCATACATTGCACCATACTCAGGAAGATAAGTTTCAAAGTAAAATGCTCTTCCGGGGATAGATTTTGCAGAAACCCAAACACCTTTTACAAATTCACCATGACCACTTTGATGGTCAGTTAGATATTCTTTTCTTACCCATACTTCAACGGAGGGAAGATTACAAATTAATGCTGGCATAACTTTTAGTCCTCATAAATTCTACATTCGTCTGATTCGGGATTTTCATCGCAATACATTTCAAATGCTGTTGGATCGTGATGATCTCCTGCCTCAATATCCTTCTTATGTTCTTTAGCATAACGCTCAAGATGCTCAAGTTCATCAGCAGTATACCGACGCATTTGTGGAGAAATTGTAGGGTCTTGAAGGATTCTTCTATCATTTTCAATGTGATCTTCGATAGATTTTTCCATTACTTTTGCATGATGGTATCTCTAACAATATTTAGACGAGTATAACAATGTTCTGCATTTACTAAATGTGATACATCTACTACCAAATAATTACCACTTTTCTTCTCCGAAACCTTTAAATTTAGATCTTTTGGAGAAATTTCTGGAAAACTACACTCAATTATGTCACCAGGATAGATATCAAAATCTCCCTGAATTACAAGTTGAGCTTTCAATAAGAATGTTTGGTTATATCTAATGATTGATCTTCTAACGATCTCATTACAATTAAATGTAGATTCTTTACATGTTTTTAGTTGTTCTACTAAATCCGATCCTGGAGGTAATACACCAGTATTATGAATTTGATTAAAGATGCTACTTGACTCTTTATCAAGATTAAGATATGCACCAATTAGAGGTTTTTCTTTTCCAGCATTATTAATTTCTAAAAATGTATCGTTACTATCATACAAATCAGAAATATATTCATTCGTATAATTGTCAAAAGTATTTAATTTTGACTGGGATAATGTAGATGTTTTTAAATTTCTAATAACATTCATACTATTTTCAAAATGAAAATTTACTATCTTTGTCGTATAACCAGCCGGAAGTGTAGATGAATTTGTGTATATCATCTTTCTTTTTGGTGATTGTGAAAAAAGAATATCTATAGATTTAAACTTGTACCCATTATAAGTGTCATAAAAAAAATATCCAGCCAATTGTGGAAATTTTTCTGGAACTGATTTGGGTGCTAATAAAGTACAAAAATCAAAAGGTTTATCACTTTTACCCAAAATAGGAAGACAATTTACTGTAGTATCTACTTCGATATCTTTTGATGTTTTTAAATCTTCTTTTAATACTGTGGTAATAGTGTCACTTATTTTTCCTTCATACCGTTTTATAACAAAACTAGATTCTAAAGAATTTTTAATATAATCAGGAGTACATAAATGTATTTCAAATGTCTCAACCATCGTATTTGATCCACTAGAATCCACTTGCTCTACCATGAATTCTTTTTCACCAATAAATTCTAATTTATTTTTACGGTTATCAACTAACACAAGTTCAACTTTCTCGCCAGATGTTATTTTTAAATCATCTTCCTCTTCTATGTTAACTGCGGAAGAACTAAGATCATCTCTATTTCCAGTATCATTAATTTTAAAAGATGCTCTAATAGTGTCATCAAGCATACTTTGATATATTATCAATTCATTCAAACTACCCAATCCGAGAAGATTGATAGTTTTACCATAATTTGAATAAATTGCAAATGTTTCTATATTATTATTATTTGACATTATTATCCATATGATTGGGGTATTGATAAACCAGAGAACATATCATCACCATCATTAAGGTTTGGCAAAATGATTGGTTGCATCATAACCACAACATTTGCATCATCACTTTCATAACTTGCAGATTCTTCAATGTTTTTGGATTTATTTGGTATAGATTTAGCTATTTTGGGTTGTGATTTAGAAGGATTTAATTTGCCATAGAAGTCCTCAGAACTGATACTATTACCACTAGTATCAAAATATTTATCAGTTCCTTGACCAAAAAGGTTTCTTCCACTGACAAAGGTTCCTACATTGGGAACTTTAATTTCAGCTCCTGTTCCTTGATTTTTTCCTATAGATTTAATTTGTTGAGATGCCATCTCATTTTTTGATGGTTTAATATCAAGGTCAAGTCCATAATGATCACCCATATCCTCGTCTGCAGATACAACCATCGATGGTGATTCTTGTTGTTCTGGATACCGCATACTGGCGAAATTTTGCTCAGGTTTGTTTAAAGATACAAAAGTTCCTGCTTTTGAAGTTCTAGTATCTCCATGTCCAGTCTTAGAAAGGACATTTCCAGCGGCATCAACTTGAACAACATATGCTCCATATCCACCACCCTCACGGTATTCAAGTATAGATCCACCAAGTGTTGGTGACAGAATTTCAGCAGATTCTGCACTCTCTCCAAATCTACCTTTTGCATCAGAAACCTGTGGAATATAGTAGTCTAAACTATCAAATTCACTATGAACTGAATGAGAATGTGCTCCAAATACTCTGTTTAAAAGTTTTACTTTATCTTGATAAGATGCATTTGGATTGTAAACCTCACCAGAAACAGCATCATTAGAAAATTCCATCTCCCGACCTCTACTAGCATATCCTCTTGCCAATTGATCAACTAAAGCAATTTTTTGTTTCATATCAAGAGATTTGTTGATTTTGGTATCAATATGATACTCATCACCAGATCCCATATATCCTTTTGGTGCAGTTTTTAATCCTGTTGCATATGCTCCAGAATCATCTGTTCCACTAAATTCAATTTTTGCTGCTTGCGGTTCACCAGTAGTATTTCCTGCAGTATTGAAGAAATGATTTTTGTACTTGGTAACATTTACATTTTGTGATGGATCATTAAAAGCACTCCCAGTTCTAAATCCTGTGGATGCTATCATTGTTTTTACGGCACTAGAATCTACACCATCCTCAATTAGTGCTGCTTTTAATTTTTCCGGATCTTTTGCTAACTCAATTGCTTCCAATGCATTTTGTTTTTGTGCATCTGTAAATGGACCATCAATACTACCATCACTAACTGGTTGATACTGATTTTCCCCCATGATAACACCAGTTATTGTATCATCATTAGCAAGGAAAGTTCCGGTGGTTGCTTTTCCAGATTGTATCAATCCTGTTCTGTTCATTACACTTCTTGCTACAAGTGCCATACCCAATTTTCCTTCTCCACCTGCCTCTGCAAGAACTAATCTTTGGAACAAATCCATTTCATTATCTTCAATTTGTGCGCTTTGAGGATCACCGGGTTCCAATTGTTTTCCAGATCCAGATTGATCTCTTTTCCCTTGGTTTTTCGATTTCATATCTTCATCACTAAGGAAAGATTCATAATCCATTCTTTTTGTTTTAACAGGTTCGGATTCAGAGAAGAAAGAATCTTTAATAATTTTTAGTTTATTAATTGGATTTCCAATGGGATTGAGAAATTCAGCCCAACCACCAAGTTGAACATTATACTTAGTAAATGGTATACCAATTTTAAGATTACCAAGAATTCCACCATCTTGATGTCTGATATTATCGAGTCCTTTAAAGAACCAATCTTTTATTAAAGTTCCAGTATCAATAATTCTTGTAAAAGTAGCTGATAACTTCTTACCAAAACCACCAATAATTCCCTTGGTTAATACTTGATAAAATAAATCACCAATATATTCACCAATAATAGTACCAACAATTGTACCGAGGAATGGAATTGGAATAAATGTTCCAAGGAAACCACCTAGTCCAGCACCACCAGCTTTAAATAATGCCTGCCCAATAGGTTCACCATTCATTAATGAAAAAATACCAGTAATAAGTGGACCTAAGATAGGTATTCTTCCACCACCAAATTTTGAAATTTTTGAAGCAAGTTTTGTGCCACCAGAACCAGTAATGTTTGGTTTTTGCCTAAGTGGATTTGCCTTTCTAAGTTTTTCTCCTATGCCTTTAAGTGGTCCACCACCTCTAGAACCAGTAATGTTTGGTTTTTGTCTAAGTGGATTTGCCTTTCTGAGTGCTTCTCTTGTGCCGCCAAGTGCTCCACCACTTTTACCATCAGTTGTTGTTACTTTTGGTCTTAATCCTTGTCCTGGTCTTGTAGTTGGGCCTCCTCCTCCTGGTTTTGCAAATGGTCCTTTGGTTCCACCTTTACCACCAGCAAATCCTGGAACACCTACAAGGGCAAGTATTATGGCTATATTAGCAAATTTTTTGAATGCATCAGTAAATTTATCATATTCTTCTAAAGCACCTTCTCCACCAACTCCCTCAACTTCCTTTCTTATTGCTTCATTTATATCATATGCACCCTCAATAAGAGAAACTATCCCATTAAAAATTACTCCAGTTACATTACCAAGAAAATCAGTGACAGGTGCAATAAATTTTATAAATTCTAATAACTTATCATAATTTTCAAGTAAGAATAGTAAAAATTTTCCAAGTAAAACATTACCAATAAAATTGGTAATTGCTGACACGATATCACCAGGAACCAGTTTTTTTGCTAATGCAAGACCTTTTGGACCAGCATTTAATTTTTCCCTTACATTTTCTCTGGTGTTTCTTTTATCTGTCTCTGTTATTTTTCTTTTCTTATCTGCAAATTTTTTATCTTTATTTAAATTATTCTTAAGAATTTTTTCGATACTAATAACTTGAGACCTTATTATTCTCAGTTGCGAATCAGAACTTACAGTTTTTGCTGTTTGAGTTGAAGTAGGACTTTCCGGATCAACTGAGAAATTATTGGCATTGATTCTATTTGATCGATAAACTATACTAGAAGAAGATTGGGAAGAAGAAGATCCTTCCTCAGAATCGTTTTGAGTCTTTTTCTTAGATTTTCTATTAAAAACCTTAGAAGCTACAACTTTTTTACCAGTGGACTTAACCATCTGTCCAGCAAATGCTCTTGATCCTGTTGCTAGTAATCCTAATGCCATTATCTTCCAACTCCGTAAGTATCAACTTTTCTTCTACGAGTTTGTGCAGATAATTTTGAAACTGTTGGGAACATTGGTTCGGTTGTTGCAGAAGCTGCTCCTGGTCTATTGTTAGACATAGATCCACCTTGAATCGGAGGAAGATTAATTATGCCAGGTTTAGATGATCTAGATGGTGGTCCTGGAATATTTGATCTTACATTTTTATCTATAGGTGCATTATTCTGAGATTTATTACCCAAGATTGCATTTATTGGTTTCATATAAAAACCAGATAATCCCTCTTCATCAGTTAGTGATTGCATTAGTCCTTTTGGACCTGCTGGCATTGCCGGTGTTGTTGGTGTTAATGTTGAAGGTTGAATAAGTCTCTGTGGCATCGGTGAAGCAATGTTTGCTCTTTCCTTTCCATATTGAGATGTTTCATCATACCACATACTGAAGAAATTTTGCTCAGGTGATCTTAATACATCACCCTCTTGCATATTATCTTGCTGAGAAGTTCCTAAGAAATAAGTTCTTCCCTGAACATGCTCTCTTGCATTTTTTTGGAAATCTGGATTTGATAATGCTTTTTCAGTGTCAAGTAGTTGCTGCATTGCAAGTTCCATAGTAAATCCTTGGTCTCTTCCTTTCTTGGAGTTCATAATTGCACGAGCTGCAGACTCTTTATCCATAATATTTTTCCAATCATCGGGATTTCCAAATGTTGGTTCATATTGCCCACCACCAGCAGCACCACCTTCAGATTGTGCTGTTATAATATTTTTTAATGAATTACTTGATTGATTATAGTTACTTCCGTAATTATTAACTGAATACAATCTATTATAAAGTGATTGTGCAACATCTGCTCTACCCTGTGGATTGGTATCCTCTAAAGCAGTAATTGCAAGTAGTGTTGCAAAATCAGAATCACTTATCTTTGGTCCTTGTGGTGCAGCAGGTACAGCACCACCCCCAGCGGCAAAAGTTTGACCTGATATAAGTTTAGGTTTATTTGTCCCACCACCTGCTTTATTCATATTCATCATGGTGCCAAGACCAAATTTATTCACAGCACCTTTACTCATGACAAATTCACCAGGAGTAAGCATAGCAGGAACAGTATCAGTTCCTAAACCACCTCCACTATATCCTTTTGCTTTTATTGGTTTACCATCTGCAGTAACTGGAGAACCAAAAGGATTTACATATCCATCGGGTTTAATTCCAAGTTTACCCATTTGTTCAACCATCTTTTGATTTCTTGATTTGATGGTATTAACATTATCTCCAAAATTTTTGAATGATTCTCCAATAAATCTATCATTTCTCTCCTTTTCACTCATTGGAGGTTTAGATTTACTGTTTGAAGTTTGTGGAGAAGTATTCGTAGGAATCATTGGAACTTCTCTAGTTCCAGATTTTACTGCCTTTGATGTTGGCACCTGACCATATTGTCCATATATTTCATTCAAAGACTCATAACGTTTATCCATGGCATCAAATGTACTCAATTGTCTTGACGGATCTCCAGTGTCTAATCTATTATATCTTTCAATATCTTCTGGTGTATATCTTGACCTTCTCATTGATCCAGGAATTTCCATTCCAAGAAATTTTTGGACTGTTGTTCCTTCATCAGCATATTGTCCTTTTGATGCTCTTGGTGCCATTACAGTACCAGTTCCTGGAAGAAAACTAAATGCATCTACAAGACCACCACCAGCAGCATATGTAGTGTTATTGATATATTTTGGTTCATTTGTTCCACCACCATCAGCATTCATTTTCATTAAGTTATTGGCACCTATTTTATCAACAGCACCTTTACTCATAACAAATTCACCAGGAGTAAGCATAGCAGGAACAGTATCAGTTCCAGATGCTAGAGCATGACCACCACCACTAAATCCTACTAAACCACCACCAGAACGACCTTCTACTTTTGATTCATCATTTAAAGAAGGTAGAATACCTCTAGTAAATGTTTCCATAATACTAAAAGGTTTTGATAGTTCATCTGCTTTCTCCTTTGGAGTAGCATCAGTCATACCTTTATCTTCTAGTTGCTGTTCAGTGCCATCTTTAGATCTAAGTGCTAAAGCAATACCAGCACCAGCTGTAAGTAACGCAGCAGTTGCGATCGGATTTGCTGCGGCTAATTTTAATAATCCTGCAGTCTTTCCCAATAAGAATGTAGTAAGACCAACAAGACTTGAAACCATCCCCTTAACAAATACACCTAAAGGTGTTACAAACATTAAAACTGCAGCAGTAAGTGCTGGCCACCAATCTTTTAAGAAATTTCCAATTGCTTCAAGTTTTTTCTTATTATCTGGATCAGACATCCATTGTAATAATGAAAATATTGCTTTTCCTAGAAGAACATTTTTAATGAAATTACCAATCATACCAAAAACACCGAGTTTTGGTAATGAATCCTTAAGGTTTTTAAGGAAATTTCCAGATTTTTTCTTTTTCTCTCTATTTTGTTCTCTAGTTTTTCTCCTTTCTTTTTCTAATTGCTTCCTTTCAGATTCTCTAATATCACTATTAACTTTACTCTGATTTTTTAAGATATCTTGTATAGATCTTAATGACTCAGTAATCTGAAGTAGATAATCTAAATTTTTTGCTTGATTTTCTTTTTTAGGTTCGTCAACAGCAGGTTCTAATTGATTTGCCGATCCTAAATTACTTGGTGATATAAAATTTTTTGCTCTTATTGGAGTAATATTTGGATTATCTACTGTCGTCTTCTTAATAGTAAATCTTCCAACTTTTCTCTTTACTCTTTTAAATTCGTCAGTAAGTAGTTCAGTTTCTTCTGTTGCTAATTTGCTGGAAGACATTCTACCAGCAGCCATTTTCTCCTTTAGGAGAGTCAAATATGTTGAGTAATCAATGTCAAAAACTTCTTCTAATCCAAGAAGTCTTAAGATCCTTTCGTCTATTTCTTCATCTACAAGATCATCTTGACGAGTTCCTTCATATACAGTTAGAGCTTGCTCTCTCTTACCTTCATCTCGTATACTTTGAAGTAACTCGTCTAGATCAACCATTTGCTGCCTGTTGTTTAAGTTTCTCTTCTTCTAAATGCTGTTGTAACAACATAACATAGATATCTCTTTCAATAGGCATCATATTTTCAATTTCCGTCAATGAATATTTATGATACTGCATCAAGGCAAAATTTAGTTTGAAATAGTTTTCAAGATCCATATGGATCATGCCTATGCGAAAAAAGATGCAAGTCCCTCAAGTACAACTTCACTTTCGATATTAGTATTAGGATTTTTAATACTTATTGTATGTGATAATTTAGGCATTGTAGCAAAGAATTTTTCAATTTTTCTGAATTGAGTAGAGTTCATTTGCTCTAAAAATTCAACAATTTCTTTCTTCGTGCAATCTTCAGCAGTCCAAACTTCATCTTCTGTAAAAACTTGAGAAACACATGATGCAATCATATCGAAAGATTTTTCAGCATCATTACCTTCTGCTTGAAAGTTTTCTTTAATGAATTGATTTAGTGATGGGTATTTCATTTCAAGCATAACTTCATCAGTTACTTTAATCTGAGTGGTATGCCCTTCTGGTTTTTGAACTTCAATATCTTCAACATTAATTTTTACAGGAACACTAGTTTGTCCATCATCAGGACAAATAAGATTAACATCTAGTTCTTCACCAACAGATTTTCCACGAATATTTAAAAATAAATACTCGATATCAAATGTTGGGAGGTCTTCTACTTTAATTCCTTTTGTAGAAATGCAATTTTTAATTACTGTTTTAACTGCATTTGTAATTTGTTTTGTATTTTCAGATTCTAGGGCAAAAAGTAAAACTTTTTCTTCTTTTACTAGAAATGGTCTATACTTAATCGTCTGTCCTGTTGACGGCAATTCCAACTCAAATGTTGGTGTAGAAATCTTTGGTAATGGCATGAATATTCAACTCAGTGATGTATTTAGGTAAAATATACAACTTATAATTTATCTAAAACCTTTATTTGAAGTTGTATCTGAGACCGTAGCAATAGTAGATCCGAAAGATGATATTTGTTCAACAATATTACCATTAGGTAATAAAAATTCAGTTTTAGTTTGATTTGGACCAATCTGAGATTGTCCAACTATATCTGCATTAGTAAGTGGATCAATTTTTTGCGGAGATGTAGATCCAAGACTGTGAACTACATATCGTATAAAAGCCATACTAACAGTTGTTTTTAATATGTTAGAAGAATCATAAGTAATAGGAGTTGAATTTATAGCAATTGGATATGCACCAATAAGTGTATATTGTAATTGTGTTTGTTCATCAGGTCTACCAACATCTTTTTCAAATTTAGTTATACTTATATAATCTGCTTGATAATCCTTTGGGAACTTAACCAAATATCTTGTAGATTTATCTTCTGGATCAAAACCATTTTCATCTTCATTAGTTATAGATGCCATCCATCCTTCAAAAAATCTAAGTATTGTATAATTTCTATCTACCATAAAGGTAAAATCCATTCGATTATCATAAGAACGTCTGTAAACATGTTGTTCAGTAACACCTTGAACATCATTTGTTATTTCATGTGTCATAAAAGATGATCCAGGAAGTGTGGTATCAGTACATGAAAGGTTAATTAATATTTGAGTATCTGAATTTATTTGTAACTTATATTTTGATCCATTAATAGTATCCTTCACTAGTGAGGGAGCTTGAAAATATACCTCATAATGAGATGTTGTTGCTGGTGTCATTATCCGAGATTTAAGCTCAGACATAAGTCTTGACGTTCCTTTTGGTGCAGCCATCTATAAATAAGTATACCTTTGCTATACTATGTATAAGGGATGAGAGAAACTAATAAAAGTATATACAAACCAACAAATCCTCAAAAATATATTGGGGATATTAATAATATTATTTGCCGTAGTAGTTGGGAGAGAAGATTCTGCGTCTGGTGTGACAAAAATGAAAATATTTTAGAGTGGGGAAGTGAAGAGTTCTGGATTCCTTATCGTTCTCCCGTTGATAATCGAGTTCACAAATACTTCCCAGACTTTTTCATTAAGGTTCGTGAAAAGAATGGATCAATTAAAAAGTATGTGATTGAAGTAAAACCACATAAGCAAACACAACAACCAAATCCTAAACCAAAACGCAAAACTAAGTCTTGGTTATATGAAGTTAAGACTTATGCAGTCAATCAAGCAAAGTGGAAAGCAGCATCAGAATTTTGTGCTGATCGTTTACTTGAATTTAAGATCATAACAGAAAACGAACTGGGTATCAAAAGATGAGTCGTGCTGAGGCATTAGAATCAAAAGTTGTTACACTTTCTGATCCTGACGATTATATGGAAGCAATTCTTGAGGTATTTACAGAATCTGAATTTGTTCCAGAGGCAGGAAATTATTACACCTTTGTCTATATGGCAAAAACACCCAATATAATGTATGATCAACATCCACTAATTGCTTGCACTGGAGTTTATCAGTGGGGATTTACTGGAATAAATTTTCATCTCAGTTCATCAAGAAGATATACTTGGAGAGAAATTATTGGAAAACTTCATTTTATTTCTAATGATGAAATATCATATTTAAGATCATTACCTTATCAAAAAATCATCCTAAATAACTAGACGGAAAGTAAATGAATCAATGTCATTACAGGTAGAAAATATAACCGTATCATTTGCTCCAACAAACCCTGCAGATATTACTGATCAAAAAGGGGAATTGAATTTTAATGCCACGGTACAAACAGAAAGTTCTACAGGACAGTCAAAATTAACTGTAATACTTTCTGATGCAGAAGTAGAATTATATTCGTTAAAGGGTTTTTCAAAACAAACAGGAAAATTTGATAAAAGGGTAATACCAACTGATAATCCAGAAAATACTATTTTTACCATTTTAAAAGCAAACGGTAAGTTAAAAAGTCGTAATTATAAAAGTGATAATGAAGCAAAAAACTTCATTGCAACAGGAATGTATATCCCCAATAGTAGATCTGGGACACAACAATTTTTAGATACAGCTCAGAAATTATTTCAAGAATCAGCATCTATTGCAGAAAAAACTCAAGTTGCTAATGCTTCCAATGAAGCGGCTGCTTTTGTCGGTGATGGAGGAACAGATTCTCCAGACACAAAAACATCGGCACCAACTGGAGAACCTGGAGCAGAAATTCCGGAAGGTTCTTCTACACCAGATGCTAGTTCTCCACCCGTTACAGCATCGGATGTTGATGGAGGAGGAGGATCTTCTAGTGGAGGTGGACCACAAAGTTCTGGAGATTCTCAGATAAATTCAAGTTTTAATGATAAGTCTAGTGCAAGTTTACCAGGTCCTGCGGCATCTGGGGGTCCTGCTGGAGGTGGATTATTTTATCCACAAGAATTAACTCAACTTGGTCAGGATTATATGAAGTTTATTACTTTTAGGTATAAACCTGAAGAACTTAAAATTGCACAATCGGGACTGGCTACCCTGGAACGTAATTTTGATAATTTAGGAAGTGGTGATGGTCCTCCAATTTATTTACCTATACAAGGTATAGTGGATAACAGCACTGTTGGTTGGGGTGGAGACAGATTGAATCCAATTCAAGCGCTCGCTTTTGGTCTTGGAACGAATTTGATTAAAGGTGATAAAAAAGGAACTGAAGCAACATTTGAAGGAGCAACAGATTTTCTAAAGGAAAATAATCAAACATTATCAAAGGCATTAACAACATATATGGCAGGGAAAGCTGCAGGTGCTACTGGTTTATTAAGTAGGACTGGTGGAGCAATTGTTAACCCAAACTTGACTTTATTATTCAACAACCCAGAATTAAGAAAGTTTAGTTTTACTTTTAGACTTTCTCCAAGAAGTGAAGGTGAAGCAACGATGGTAAGGCAAATAATTAGAACATTTAAACAAGCAATGTCAGTAAGAAAAGAAAAATCACTTTTCTTCTTACTGGCACCAAATTTATTTAAAATTACATATCATAAAGGAGGAGCATCTCCAGATTCTGATCATAAATCAATTGGAAGGGCAAAAGTATGTGCTTTAGTTGCTTGTAGTGTTAATTATGTTCCTGATGGCAGTTATATGACTTTTGATGATTCAGCAAGAACTATGACATCCTATGAAATGTCACTAAGTTTTAATGAAGTTGAACCCGTATATTATGATGATTATGATGGTCTAGGTCCAGACGAAATAGGTTTCTAAAAATGTCAGATTATTTTAACAGAATTCCAAATTTTAACTATGTTAATCTACTAGAAAAAAGTAGCATAGGAAGTAAAATAGAAATTAAAAATCTCTTTCGTAGAGCAAAAATTAGGGATGATATTTTTCAGAATATCAGTTTTTTCACCAAATATACAGTTGTCGGTAATGAAAGACCCGATAATGTTGCACAAAAAGTATATGGTGACTCTAATTTAGATTGGGTAGTTTTACTAACAAATAATATATTGAATGTTCAAGACGAGTGGCCATTATCCGAAAGATTATTTAATGAGTATATTATAGAAAAATACGGATCATACGAAAATTCAGCAAAAGTTCATCATTACGAAAGTAAAAGAGTATTTAATTCTAAAAATGAAACAGTTTTTCCTTTTGGATTAAGAGTTCCGGAAAACTTTGCAGTAGAGTTTTACGATATTGATATTGATAGACATGTAAGAATTGCAACCCCATCATATCCAGTAACAAATTTAATGTATGAAGAAAGAATTCAAGACGAGAGAAGACTTATCTTTATACTAAAACCATTATATCTTAATCTAATATTTGAAGATATGAAAGATCTTCTTCCATATAAAAAAGGTTCTACTGAGTTTATCAGTAAAACCTTGAAAGATACAGAAACTATGTTTAACTAAACAATATATTGTAATACGCTGCCAATACTAATAAAGTAAGGCAGATTTGATTATAATTCACTCTTCAGCAAGTTTTTGGAAATATGACAGTGCATCATCCTCATCTTCGGAAGAAGATGAAGTATTTTCTAGAGAAGGTTCTGGTTCAGACTTGAAACTTGGTTTGAAAGATGTTGTCTCTCCACGGTTTTCACGACGGAACTGTTCTTCCTCCTCTACTGTTTCTTGATCTTGGAAACGGGGAGTTCCTTTATTACCAAGAACATAATCAAGACGCTTCTTCAAATCCTCATAGGATTTGAATTGATCTGCAGAAACAAGAGCAGCAAGAGAATATTGCTTCTTCCAGATTGCTTCCATAGCATCGTCATCGTCTAGTAGAGCATCAGGACGATCAAACTCAGAAGAATCATAGTTCCAGTAACCTGCAACTTTCTTGATCTTCAGTTTAAAGTTTGCACCTTGCCAAAAATCAAAAGGATTGATTGGAGTCTCATCCTCAAACTCAGGTTGCATTGCTTCCATGATCTTATCAAAGATCTTCTTACCAAATTTGTATAGGAAGACTTTGCCTTCGTTTGCAGGATTTGCAGAATCCTTAACAACATAGATGTTGCTATAGTAAGAAAGTTTGCGTTTCTGCTTACGAACAATCTCTTTGTTTGCCTCTGTTCCTGTATTCCAGAGTTCACGATTGTACTCTGAAACAGGGTCTTTACCACCAGTTGTGGTCAAAGAATTCTCAATATACCATCCACCAGGACCTTGGAATGCATGTGAATACATTTTTGCCCAAGGAAGTTCTTCACCATCAGGAGCAGGTAGGAAACGAATAACAGCATAACCGTTACCAGACTTGTCTAGTTCTGGTTTCCAGAGACGTTCATCACTATTACTATTAGTATTAAGTTTCTCTACTTCTTTAACCAATTTGGCAGTGAGATTGCCTAGAGAAGATTGCTTTTTGAGATTTGAAAAGGACATTGGATTACCTCGGATTAAATTGGATTGTGGCTTGTGTGCTCTGCTATTATAGCAGGCATTCTATTTAGTGTCAAGGTCTTCGTCCTGAAGTTGGTTTCTGAAATTCATAATCAATTTGGTCATATTGGCAAAAAGTGCGTTCATATCAACATTTTCAGGGAGACCCATCATGGATGCAGAGTCTTCAACACGAATTTTCATCTTTTTAGCATCTGGATCATCAGATAATGAAAGTCTGGTATATAAGATTTTTTGTTTTTCCATTAAAGTTTCTAGATCCTTAATATGATCAATCTTTCCTTCTCGATCTAGTTTTGGAAATTCAAAAACTTGGGAATAAACCTTCTCTTGTAGTTTTGAAATTTCTTGCAATTCTTCTCTAACTACCTCTGATTCAAAAAAGTCACTCATAATACAACCTCTCTTAGAATTTTCTTAAATTTAAATATGTCAATATTTAAAAAAGGGTGATACTTTCTCATTTTTAAACTAATCAACTCCCAAACTGGATCTGATAGTTTTTTATTGAATTGTGGAGAAAATCCTAATATTTTGTCTAAAATAAGAAAAGTCTCCATACTAATCTTTTTACTTAAATACAGTTTTACAATTTGTGGATGTCTATTTTTTTCAATCTTGAACATACTGTCGAAATTGTCTCTGCTGAAAGACCCTTCAATTTCTTCTTTGAAGATGTATGAGAGAGATTGGACTCTTTTTTGCCAAGATTGATAATTGGTGTTTCCATTTTTGATCAATTCTCCTATCCATAAAGTTTGTGGATCATCACAGGCAACAAAGTTAGAAACAAAAAAGTCTCTAATTTCAGAATCATTTTTTTGCCTTGATATTTTTTCAAACCAGTATCGGTCTTTTCTCTTATAAAAAGACTGAACTGACATACGAGTTTTACCGCAATACTTATGATAATCAAATTTATCTTTAGTAAAGTGGTTTTTTACCGCAATATAAGTCTTGTAGCAATCAAATGGACTCATTATAAAAACCCCTACGCGTAAAAAATTTTGGGGATTTTTTTTGCCCCCAAAATGGAATTAAAAGGTGATTTTTAAATCACCAGTTTGGCTCTACTACTTCTCTTAAGGAAGTTAAGTTCCATTGCTTCGTATTTAATTTTTTCTTTTAACGGTTTTGAGATTAGTTTGGGGATAGATTCAACATCGATTTTGTTTTGTTCACAAAAATGCATCACGGAATCAATATAACTCATGTCTAGATTGTCACTGTAAATTTCTTCAATGTTTTGTGAAACTTTTGCCTGTGAAAAAAATTTATTCTCTAACTCTTTCTCTAATTCTTTGTTTTCTTTTTTGGGCATAACATCCGAATAAATTGTTAACATATACTAAAGTTTGTTCATATTCATATTATATCAGGAAACACGAAAAAAATCAAGATAGTTTGTCCTCTACAAACTTTTTGATATATTTTACTAATAGCTTGATATATTTTTCTTTGTTATATTCCTCATATATTTCAACTTCACCATTCTCACAAGACATGATAATTACAAATTTCTTGACAGATAAACCAGTCAATTCGTGAAGCATACACGCATATGCACAACACTGTACAAAATAATTCTCAATCCAATCTCTTGGTTTGGGTTTTTTAGAAGTTTTGAAATCTATGATAGAAAGTTCACCGTCGAACTCTGCAATACAATCGACGGTTCCCGCAATACCTAAGTACTTACTATATAGTGACCTTTCAAGAGCGTAAATATTATTTATCCTCTTAAGATCGTCTTTTGCCATCAAGAATAAAAACTCTGAAAGAGGTTGTACTACCCCAGTCTCAAACTCTTTATTGAGCAAATGATTTTCAGTAAGAGTATGAAAGTCAGTACCACGACTAGTTGCTTTTCTAGTAATGTTATTTGCTTCATCTTCACCAACTCTCTTCCTCCACTTCGCAAAAGTTTCACGATTAAAGTGACTTGTTACTGAAGTAATCGATACGAGTTTTAAAAGTTCTTCTTCGTCAGGAACATTATAAAACCTAACTCCATCAATTGTTTCACGGGTCAAGCTAGGTAAATTAATATCAAGGTGTTTAAACATTACATAATTCCAAGTTCATTTTTAGCAATAATATATTCTCGACATAGACCAGATCTTACGATATCATCAGCATCAAATTCGATAACATCTACTGAAGGCATTTGATTCATTATTTTCATAAAGTCAACGATGCCATTCTTCTCATTAGTTTTTGTCAAATCACTTTGAGTTGCATCACCACAAAACATAATCTTGCAGTTGTCACCAACTCTCGTCATTATACTATCAAGTTCGTGAAAATTCAAGTTCTGAAACTCATCAATCAATAAGATTGAGTTATCAAAAGTTGTTCCTCTGATAAAAGATGTACTCCAGAAACTTACAGTTCCTTGAGTCTTTAGATTGCCATAGAGCATCTCAAACTCAGCATCAGAAGGCATTTGGAACATGTACTTAACCATGTTCTTATATGGAATTTGATAAAGGTTTGACTTATCATCATGATCTCCAGGAAGAAATCCAATCTCTCTTGTTGCAACTAGAGATCTAATAACATAGACCTTTTCATAAGGTGTAAATTGATTTAGAACATCTTTGATTGCATTATACAGAGTAATAAATGTCTTACCTGTTCCTGCTGTTCCATATGCAATAACATGTTTCCCCTTTTGATAAGAATCAAAAAGTCTCTGTTGATTTGGAGTAAGTGCTTCTACATCTAAAAGATGGTCTGTATTAATTGGTTTCTTACCTTTTAATGCTAAACGATGATACTCAGAATTAATACCAACGTTATCGTTGTTTCTTTTCTTTCTAGCCATTTTAAATCTTTAAGTTTTTTGCTCCTGGTGCAGATGATGCTTTTTCAAGCACTTCATTCCATCCTGGTTTTGATTTGACAAGTTTATCCTTCCATTCACCAACTGGTTCTAAACCTAGTCCAGGTGAATTTTCCGGAGTATAGTATCTTTCCCAATCAGAGTTGTCTTTTTTCCACTGATCCCAGTCATGAATGCTCATAACAACATCTTTAGTTTCACCAGTTTCCTTGTGTTTTACAGGATAAGTTGCCATAATTTGTTTCAGAGTGTAGTTTATTTATTGTGCTTAGCACATGTGCTTAGCAACCTCCAATTCAATCCGTTTTTGTAGAATCCTTGGATCTGGTTGATGGTTTCCGTAGTAAGTTGTATAGAGTGGATCTTTAATCATAGATTTAGTATCTTTGTAATAAAAATACTTTGCTGCTCCATATGATTGGCAACCATCCGATGATATAGGGTCAACATAAAAATTAATATCAGGATACTCTTCTTGAATTATTGAGTTAGCGCAGATATTTAAAGCAACTCCACCAGAAAGTATGACATTTTTAACATCAGGTTTTAACTTAAGGATTTGTTTTACTTTCATCCTAAAAATATCTTCTGTATGTTTTTGTACTTTATATGCAATATCAGCTCGATGTTGAAAATCATCATTGTGAATCATTGATGGAAAATTTACGGTGTTGACACACATTTCACTAAATGCAAAATTCATATCAACATACCCATTTTCTATAATAAATTTTGGCAATCTTTTATTTGGTTTTCCATAAGATGAAAGTCCCATAACCTTTCCACAGAACTCAGTGTTCCCAAATAAATGAGCACTAATCAATCCATATAGCATTCCGACATCATAGCATGAATTGCAAGTTATTATTGGATATTTCTCCAATTCATTTAAGAATTTATAAGGAAAATCATTTTTTTCAAGATATATTTCTGGTGGTGGATGAGGTCTCAAGTAATTTTTATACAATACCTTAAAATTGCATGGATAAGAAGCATCATAAATTGATGTTGTTTCTAAAAACTTATAACTATCTAATTGTTTTACCTCATCAAGATCTTCTTTTGATAAATTCTTATCCATTCCAACAAATTCTAGGAGATCAAGCATTCGAACATCAGCTCCCCAACCATCCATAACTAAGCATACTGCTTCATCAAGTCCAGATGAATAAAATCCAGATGCAGCATGATATAAATGATGTTCTTCAGATTCATAATCAATCTCTATAGTCTCTTTATCTGATCCAATATCATGAAAATATTTTTCTAATATAGTATCACTATACTGAAACTGAGTATCAGTACCATTTATAGAAATAATTTTATCGAGAGGATATTTGTCATCTACTTTTTGAATATGCTCAAAAATTCTAAACGGGTATTCATCTTCTTTTATACCACTACAACGTTCTTCTAAAATAGTTTCATAGTGTTTTCCTTCACAAATAAAACTAACCCCAGTGTCATGACCATTAAAAGATAAAACTGCAAGATTCATTTTTCAACTACCATATGAACATCAGCAAAATAAACATAATCCATATCAGATTTATTCAATGTCTTAATAGCATGTTCTACAGTTTCAACAATTGCATCTCCGGCAAGATTGAAAGATGTATTTAATATCATTGGAACATTAGTTTGTTTATAGAACTCCATAATTAAATTATAATAATGTAGATTATCTTGTTTACTAACTGTTTGTATTCTGCATGTATCATCAACATGTGTAATTGCTGGTATATACTTTTTCTTATCAGGATTTACTCTTAGATTAAATGTCATAAAAGGAGAATTCTTCAACCCAATCATATCAAACCATTCATGAGCATGTTCCTCTAAGACAGAACCAGCAAACGGTCTAAAACTTTCTCTCTTCTTTACAGTATTGACGATATCTTTTCCGTTAGGAATTCTAGGATCAAAAATAATGGATCTATTACCTAATGCTCTAGGTCCTATTTCAGATCTTCCTTGATGAATAGCTCCAATTTTTTTATCGAGCATACGTTCAACAATGTCTTCATATGAAACATCATATTTAATATCAAGCATACTCATTCCCTATTAATGTTTTTATTATACATCTTTTTATTCCCTTTTGCAACAGCAATTTCAATGTCTATTTTTTTCATTTGTAAATCATATTTTGGACCAAGATATATTGATTCTAACGGTTTATATTCTTTCTTATCAGAATTGTGATACTGTGCCATCCCAAATGCTTGACAAGCATCTGATGCTATAGGATCAACGAAGAAATTTAAATCTGGATATTTTTCTTTAACCGCAGAATTTGCACATATATTTAGAGCAACTCCACCAGAGAAAACAATATTTTTTGTATCCGGATAATTCTCTAAAATATTACCGACTCTAATAACAATTGCCTCCTCAACAGACTTCTGTAATTTATATGCAATATTTGCTCTTTTCTGAAAATCATTATTATGAATCAGACTTGGATGATACCTTCCATTAAAATTTCTTGTGTAATAAAATAAACTAGGATTTCCATATAATTTATTCTCCTCCACAAACGATGGTAGTTCTGGATCTTCTTTACCAAATGCAGAAAGACCCATTGTTTTACCACAACTTTCTCTATCAAACCCCAAATATTCTGATAGTGTTCCGTACATCATACCCATACCAAAACAATGACTGAATTCCAATTCATGATATTTGGCAAGTTTTGAATAATAATCCTGAGAATTAAGTACACTACTAACATGAGTGTCTTCAGTGCTAGACTCTGGAACGATATAATAATGTTTACCTGCTGGTGTAAACACATGATCCTTTACCATATAAACACTACTTGATTCCGCAAATACTGCTTTAGTTCTACTATCATCAAGTTCTTGATCATACGAATCAGTATCTATATCAGTATGAGTCTCTATAATCTCTTTTAGTTTATGACATGCACCCCAACCATCCATAACTAAACATGCTGCTTCATCAAATCCAGAAGCATAAAATGCACTAGAAGCATGATATAAATGATGCTCTTCAAGAATATAATCTATATGACAATTAATTTCATACTTATCCAGATATTGTTCAGCTAATTTATAGTCTTCATCAGAACCATTTGCAATAAGAAGTTTATCTAAACCATATTCATATGCGAATTTACTCAGTCGATCATATATAAAATACTGCACCCCGTCTTTTTTAAATGTAGATAATCTCTCCTCTAAAGTGTTTTCATATACTTCCCCATCCTTAATAATACAAAGAGATACATCATGTGGAGTTAACGAAATTGCAGCAATGTTCATTATATTGTAATTACTATATTATGGTCCCGTATATAAAGTTTTTAGTGGCATTTTATCCTTACTTTTAGTCAGAGAGTGCCAAACATACTTAGCAGCACCAACTGATGTACCGGCATCATGTGGCATTGGGTCTACAAAAAATTCTAGTTCTGGAAACTTCTTGGTATATTTATAGTTGTTAACACAATTCATAAAGTATCCTCCAGAGAGAACAATCTTATCTTTACCAGTAAGTTTTATTGCTTTATCAATTAAAGTACATGTATGTTTGAATGTTTCTTTCTGCAATTTAAATGCAAGTTCGGCACACAAATGAAAATGCCAATCGTTTTCCTTAAGAGAAGTGTCGATATCATTGTTATCTAGAAAATCCTCAAGTAACTCTGATATTAATGGTTTCGTAAGAGATAGACCATCCTTTTCATAGAACCATTTTGCTGTTAAGAAAAAATCTTCAGGATTATTTTGTACAAATATAGGTGAATAAGTTAAATCATCATCAACAATTCCGTCTCGATATGCTCCATAACCTATGTCTGGAATTCTATGTCCAGATAATCCCATGACCTTTCCTTGATCATTAGCTCTCATATTAAACTTATCTGTAAATACACCAAACAAATCACCAGCACTAATAGATCTGGAATAATATTCATTCCAATCTCTTTTCCAAAAGAAGTCTTGATAATTTTCTGGTTCTTCACCAGGAATGTTATCTAACATTGAGTTGAGTTGGAATACTTTTTTGAATTCAGCATTCTCATAAGAACATTCGTATATAGTTTCTACTTCTCTAAACGGAAACTTGCACTTATTTGAAGTAACTTCTTTTCTATACTCTGGATCAAATGCTCCACCACCATCCATTACCAATGCAACTGCATCATCAAAGTCCGATCCGTAAAATCCATTAGAAGCATGATAGATATGATGTTTTTCTGGGAAGAATAATGCACTAGTGAAAGCAACCTGTTCTTCACTTAACTTTTTAATAATAGACTGCATTACGATTTGATCATGTTGTGCATTATCTCTACCATAAGATGCAAAGACAACATAATCTAAATTGTGTGTATGTTTTTTTATATTATCACAATGAGGAAAATCTTCTGCACTAGCAAACTCACCATGAGTTTCATAATAATCTATTAAGTCATCACCATATCTTAAGTTTTGTTCTCTTGTTAGTCTATCGTTTTCAAGATACCAGACAATTTTACCATCCTTTAAAAGACAGCAAGAAGGGTCATGAGATATATTAATACCTAGAATATACATTTTATTATTCCCCAACCTGTGATTGAATTAGACATGCCTTTTCTGGAAGATACAAGTAATCAATTTTTGAAAAATCAAGAGTTTGTAAGGCTTCAGCAAGTGAATGAACAATTGGTTGCCTTGATAGATTAAAAGATGTATTTCCGATAATAGGAACTCCACTAACTTTTTTGAAAGCAGAAATCAGATTATAATAATGATTGTTTTGTTCTTGCGATACTGTTTGAACTCTGCAAGTTTTATTCATGTGAATGATTGCAGGAATTTTAAAAATTTTATCTGGTTTAATTTCTATTGCATAAGTCATAAAAGGAGATTCTTTTATTGACCCATTCAAAAACCATTCTCCAAAATCATCCAGTAAAATAGAACCCGCAAAAGGTCTATACCATTCTCTCAATTTCACTTCATTCACTTTACGGAGCATTCCAGAATGTGTAGGATTAAATAAAATTGATCTATTACCTAAAGCTCTAGGTCCACCTTCATCATTTCCCTGAAAAATTGCAACAATCTTATTAGAGTATATTAGATTAGCAACCTTTTCATAAGTTATATTTTTTGTGACTTTCATACTCTAGAACTTTTTGTATATAATATTTATTCTATGGTAATAGCAGACTGATCGTAACAATCAGGACAGTCCTCTTTTCTCTGCCATTCCAGTGCCTCTGCAATGGTCGGAAACTCACAACAGAAAATACACCTAGCAGACTCTGCAATGTCCATGTGCTCCTTCTGTGTGCCGTGTGCAGAACGCAAATCTATGTAATGAATCCATGAGCGCACAGAACCCGTCATGTATAGTTTTGTGGGAACGGCCAAAGGAAGTACAAATCTAGAACACTCTTTTGCAATCGATGCATCAAGCATCTCTTGATACAGTTTCATTCCTTCTTCAAAGTGCTTTTGCATTTTGATCTGGAACTCTTGACGAACAAATGGGTCAATATCATCAATAGAATTCTGTCTATTCTTAGTGTCCTGTCTACGAAGTTCAGGCAAAGGAATACTATCTGCCAACATAGAACTGTCAGCATACCGTTGTGAAAATTCTTGATATGTAAAACTACGATGCCTCAAAATTTGAGCTGCCAGTCCTCTGGTAGTCTCAATTTCAAGAGTCATAAATGCTTGCTCAAAGATACTCCAGTGTTGATGTTTAATACAATACTTGAGAAGACCAGCAATTTTCTGATTATCTTGATTAGCAGGGTTACTTACCCTAGCACAATATGCCATGTGCCTTTCTGCATTGGGTGTTACAGAAATTAGTTTAGTGTCGTTCATACTTCTTATTTTTCTTCCTCTATTTTAAAATATGGTTTGATTGTTTCATAGTCCAAAACATAAAATGGACTTTCTCTAATTCCCGTATGAGATAGTTTTGAGATTCTATGTTTTCCATCAATCATCCTATATCTTTTCTTGTATGGATTAGGACCTCCATCAAGAACTATACCAGGATATCTTGGATCACATTCTCTATATCTCACACCATCACAACAAATACACTCAGATCCGGATCGTTTAGCATCAAGATGTCTTCCTTTCCAACCAATATCTTTGTGCTTAAGTATTTTTATCTTATCATCTGTCAAAAAATGTTGAATATCTTTTAACTCTAAAATTAAATCATTGAACAATCGTATGTCCAAAATTCTCCAGTCACCATATTCATTACTGTATTTTGCAGAATGAGTTCCATGTAAAATATCTTCCATCACTCGTCAAATACTTTACACATAGGGCTACCTGGATGATCATCACAGAACTTATCTAAAACCTTATCTTTATGTCTCTCCTGTGGATCAGCAATCTTACCTTCAGTTTTTGGATCCCACTCATCAGGTGAGTGTTTTTCATTAGCGTGAAAGTCTACTTTATAAGCATTCCACTTATCAGTAGGATCATAGAGTGGATCAGATGGATCTCTTAGGCGTGGTGATGACATTAGTTTTGCTCCTTTTTGAATAGTTTACGACATTTTTTCAAGTCTTTGAGTTCATCCTTAATCATTTGATAGGCATCTTCAGTAGTAAGTTTATTTGCCATTTCCATGGCGGTAACAATCTCTACTCTCGTACCAAAGTGTTGTAGAGCTCTTTCAAAAGAGTCTAATTCTTCATACATAATGGTTTTTTAGTCCTGATATCCATCATCATCTTCAATAAAGACCTCATCATAGTCAGTAATTTCGGAATAATTTTGCAGATATGCATCAGGATCTGAAAGAACTTCAGACTTTAAACTATCCAGAATCAACTCTAAGTTTGCAATTATCAGTTTTAGTCTTTCTTTGTCCATGAATTTGGGATTTACCTTACTAATTATAAGCGTAAAAAAAGGACCTGTCAAGCAGATCCCTTGATTGTTAAATCATTTTTTGTAAGAATGCCCACGATAGCAGAAAGTTCCATGAACTTCTTTACCTCCATGCTTGCACTCATACTTAACACCACGATATGAGGTGTGAGAGATTTGTGCGTCATGAAGACGTGCTGCTTTCTGAATCTGATTCTTAATGATTTGTAGTGTGTTCATTGTCTTACTCCTGAAGTTGGGTGAAATTGAACCTTCTCTCGTTTCCGAGGATCCGTTTTCCCGTTCCTTCAGTCGTTTGCGTCCCATTGACATTCAGGAACTGAATATCGTAATGTTTGCACCAATTCAATCTTAATATTTCTATCAAGATTTTTATCTGCTCTAATCTTTTGCATTAAAACTCCAGCATCAGAGCAAGATAATGTTGTTAATAACAAAATTTCATGCATGGGATGAACGCTCCGTTCCTACGACTTACTTGCGTCCCACTTGGTCGCCAAAGGCAACTTAGGGATGAACGTAAGTGCATTGTAGCACTTGTAGATTATATAGTCAAGAAGTTTTGTATAACGCAATACATTTTAATAATGTCTTAATGTATCAAGATACTTAAGAACATTTTCACGAACCCACATCAATTCATTGTAGCATTCCTGATTGTGAGCACAACCTCTCAATTTAGAATCTGGTTTATGCACACTTTCAATGAATAAATCCAGTCCTCTATTCCACTTTTCCTTGTCAGTCATGAATTCTTTTTTGTCATTTTGGTTTGTTATCATATTCTATAACAATTTTTTTATGTGTTGTGGTTTTATCGGAACAATAAAAATGCCTAACACTTTTAGCATTTAGAAGTTGTCCAACATTATCAATTAGGTTGTTGGCAATAACTCTATTAGTTGCCTCTTTCCAATCTTCAGTCATAAGTCAAGTTCAAATTGTAGTTTGCGTTCTTCTTCTATTCTATTATGCTTATCCAACATTTCTTGTACTAAATCTCTTGAGGGAGGCATCTCTATGTATGGAGTATTATCTGACCACTCCTGCCACTTATCAATTTGTTCTTGTGTTGGGATTGAGATTGTAATTGCTAATCCCTCTTCTTTAAAACTCTCATTCATATCAATATATGTTTGAGGAGTAATTTTCACCCCGTTGAGTTTCTTAGGTTTATGCATTTTTTGCCAAAGATCGGCACCTAAGTTGTCTAGAAAATCATTCATCGTGTTGTCTCCAAGAGATACTAATATTATCCAATCCTTCTACCTCAGAAGGTTCAGATTTGATTCTAGGTTTTGGTTCATCACTTTCCCATTGTTTGAGTATTTCTTCTGCTTGTTTATCAACAGAAGTCATTTCCATGTCTACTCTACCATCAACCCAATGATTCCACAACCACTCAATTAGACCAAGTGCTACATGCTGAACAACAGGATTTTGCTTTTTGGCCCATCGTCTCATCTTAGTAAAGGGTGTATCTACACCACCCCATTGATACTCAAATTGATATTGATAGGTTTTAGTCTCTTTGTCTCCAGTCATCAGGTTTATCCTGTCGGAACCAATCTACTATTTCGTCTGTGTTAGTGAACCCCGTTTTGTGATTGGATGGATCGGGGTCTCCTAAACCCATCCTATTCAGAAAATCATCCATGGTTCCTTCTTGAATTTTTTGGGATGATTGTCTTCGTGCTTTTTTGAGCATCTCGTTAGCAGTTGTATTTGCTTTAGCGAGTTTGTTTGCCCAAATCATATCATCTAGTTTGACTTCTTCTCCATTTGCAATGCACTTACAAATGAATTCCATCTTCAGTCGATATTGAGTGGAGAGCATATATCCTTTTCCTCTTGAATTATTTAGAGGTCAACATCTTGGGATTCTTCAAGTAACTTACTAACAAGTTCCTCTGTCCCATCCATGGTTTTTATTTGAAAAATAGATGACTTCATATACTTTCCAATTTTTTTATACTGCTTCAAAACTTTGTCAATTTCAGCCTGATCAATTGTAACTCTTGCCTTTCCATCATCAGGATTTTTATTGTTTGAAGATTTATCAAAACCTTTAGTCATCGTTTTTCTTTTTTGGGTTTTTACTTTCTTTAGCCTTATATCCGTATAGTTTTGGATTAATTTTTCCTTGAGTCTGGTTAAATGCTAAAAGATCATGACGATAATTATCCCAATAGTGATCAAAGATGTCCACAGACTTGTTTGCCATAACAATATCATAATGTATTTTTTTATCAATAACATACTCTACCAAGTAAGAATTTGTTGGTAGAGATTGATCTTCAGCTAAGGTTGGATCACAATCTTGCTGAATAAATTTAAACTTCAACTGCGACCTCCCCATGAAATATCAGGGTATGCTGCTTCAACATTTGCTTTGCTAATTTTATACTTGGTTTGAAGTTTCTTATCTTTCACAAGGCAAAGAATTTCTGCTTCTTCGGGATGAAGACCTTCTAGAATATTGATGAACATAACCTCTCTTCTGATAGAAGAAAGTGTATCATTACCACCTTTTACAAAATTATAAAACTTTTCACTTTCTTTACGGATAGATGTCTTCTTTGCCCGTAATGATTCTTCAGCAATAGAGTTGTTCTGTTGTGAAGATGTTTTAATTTTATCTGAAAGATTTCCAGAGGCAGTTACATCTTCCTTAAGGTTTCCATATGGAACATCACCTGCAGGGAGAACAGAAATAACTGAATCGTCAAAATTCCAAATAAGTAGAGACTTCAAAGCAAGGCAATTATTTCCCTGAAGAACCTCTACTTTTTTAGCATTACTTCGTTGCTTAGAAGTTAGTTCAAGAATTTCATGCATAAAAGCATTTGAAGGAAGAATATTAGTCGTCTTCTTCTGTTTCGTTGTCGTCATAAGTGTTTTCAAATCGTACTGCAAAAATTTGGTCAGGTAAAACGTTACCATTCTCATCAAACATTTCTGGATGCATATATCCTTTATAGGAGTAAATGTTTTCCCTTACCAACCATCCAACTATTATACCAATAATCGCATAAGAAATCAAGAGTAATACGCTTACCGCAATGAGTGCCGTTTGCATGGTTTTTCCTCCTCGTTTTGAGAACTTCTTTTTCTAATCTCAAAAGTTACTTCATATTTAAATAAATTAAAACTTAAGAAAAAAGACTTTGGGGGTTCTTCTTTTTGATGAGTCCTCCTATGAGATAGTATTAGTTCAAACCCACGGTCTACACTATTTAGATCCTTTCCTGTGAGATTTTTTTCAGGTATCATACCATATTACTTTCTTTTAGATACTTTACAGTCTCGGTGCATCCTCCTAATCTTTTATCATCACATACAATCTGTGGAAAAGTAGATCCTTCTCCAAATTCTGCATAGAATTCTTCTCTGGTAAAATCTACCCCAAGCATGTATCTGACATGTTCTAGCTTGGCAAGACTCATAATATTCTCTATCTTTTCACAATAAGGACAACCAGTCTTGGAATAAATTGTAAACATGTTTTTTGCCATCGTAACTCCTGTATTATAGCATGTATTTTTATGAGATAAAAAAGATCCTAAAAATTTTTAGGATCTCTTATCATTCTTCTATATATGCAAACTATGCTGCATTGGGAATAAAGTTTCTCCTAGGTTTGCAACGATACAATTTAACTTTACCATCCTCTTTATGTCCTATCCATTCCTGGATACGTCTCTTATTCGATTCTTGAAAGAATTCCTGGTTTAAATACCATTCCTTCCATTCAGTATTTGCCTTAGACCCATTACATGATAAACACGAACAAACTACATTCTGTGTAAAATTTGTTCCTCCTTTTGACTTGGGAATAACATGGTCGATAGTAAGATTTTCAGTTGAACCACAGTAAGCACATTGATTGTCCCACTGTTCTTTGATTCTTTTTCTCCACATTTTCTTAGCTTCCTTCCTGTTTACGGTGTGTAAGTTATAGAGATATCCTTGAGGAGTTGCGTAAAGTTCCATACGGTACAAATAAAGGACAGAAAAAAAAGGCAGACCCATAATAATGGGCTCTGCCTGGAGAGTTATTCTAGATATGTTTGAATATGCATAGAGTGTTTCAACTCTCATGCGATTATTTAGTCAAGAAAATCCTTTATTTCGTTTTGGTTTTACATCCAATACATCTATTGTACATCCTTTATAATTTCTACATTGTTCAAACCATAATGCTCTAAGCATCTCATAGTCTTCAATAATGACAGATTTATATCCAGGAATAGTTAGTTTATAAACATGACGATCATATGATTTATCAGAGGTTTCTGAGAAGTATCTTGGATCTGTAGGATCAATTAGTTGTGTCATGCAGTAAATGCAATTTTAGCAGCATCGTTATCAAAGATCTCAAGACCTTTTTCAGTCAAGATGTGATCATACATTTGGTCAAATACCTTTGGTGGCATGGTGCAGATTTCAGCACCGTTATACCAAGACCTGATAGCACGTTGAACATTACGAATAGAAGCAGCAAGTACTTGTGTCTCCATACGATGAATCCGATAGAGTTCAGAAATAGACCGTACAACCTCTAGACCTGCTACAGATTGATCGTCTAGTCGTCCAACAAAAGGAGAGACATAGGTTGCTCCTGCCTTTGCTGCTAGAACTGCTTGTGATGCACAGAAGATCAATGTTACATTGGTACGAACCTTCTCTTTACTAAGTTCTTTACATACAAGAAGTCCTTCTCTTGTGCAAGGAAGTTTAACCGTAGTAACACTACCAAATTTTTCTACAAGTCTGAGTCCTTCACTTAGCATGTTTTGGGCATCACCCATGACTTCCATACTAATATCTTTTACACCAATATCTTTAATCTCTTGATATACAATTTCAGGATCTCTTCCTGCTTTCATGATAAGTGATGGATTTGTTGTAACACCATCGACCAGTCCAGTCTCAAAATACTGACGGATCACTTCCGTATCTGCTGTATCGAGAAAAATTTTCATTGCAAGTTTTTTAAGTAATCTCGTTCGTTAGTATACAAGAAATTCATTTCCTTGTCAAGGTACATTTGAATACCCACATAAACTTCAGGTAACAACCATTCATGAACTGGTAAACAATATCCCCAGTTTACAGGTTGAACACAGTTCATTACAACTACAGACCAAAATGCAACTGCATGATTAATAATTGTAGTCATAAAAAAAGAGGGTTGTTACACCCTCTAATTATATCATTGTTTATATAAATCTTCAAGTTTTTCTCTAGAGAGATCAACGTACATTACAGTTTCACCAGGTTCAGGTGCTTCTGGATGTCTAATTGTTTTGATGGGAGTATTCAATTCACTGATTGATTTGATGTTTGACCACATTAGGGCAAAAGCACCACCACCGATAGCAAATAAACATGCAAAATAAAAGAAAGCAATCACAGTGCATTTCCTCTTGGTAAG
>TARA_B100001093_G_scaffold455381_1_pt1 | contig 136290 bp, 111 predicted proteins | sample TARA_B100001093 | Tara Oceans TARA_B100001093 (sample SAMEA2623116) | marine metagenome | biome: marine biome (ENVO:00000447); feature: surface water layer (ENVO:00002042); material: "saline water (ENVO:00002010), including plankton (ENVO:xxxxxxxx)" | depth 5 m | reverse complement strand
AATAACGGAACTATTAACAAGAAGTTAATCTTGCAGTAATAAAGAAAACTTATATTTTAATAAGAAGTTTTTGATTAGATAGACAATCTTCTTATTTTATTTTTCCGTATCAGAAGTTTTCTTTTTACTTTTCTTTCTTGGTTTAGAAATTTTAATTATAAGATCTGCTTTATCTTTACTTAATGAAACATTAATTGTATCTCCTTCATCAAGATTAGAATTTATTATTTCTTCCGAAATAGGATCTTCAAAATATTTTTGAATGGCTCTTTTTAGTGGTCGAGCTCCAAATTTTGAATCAAATCCCTTTTCAGCTATATGCTCCTTTGCTTCATTATTAATTTTAACATTGTATCCTAATGCTTTAATTCTACCCAAAACACTAATCATTTCAATATCAATAATTTTAAATATATGTTCCTTGTTAAGGTTGTTAAATAAAACAATATCATCAATTCTATTTAAAAATTCTGGAGCAAAAGCTCTTTTAAGTGCTTGTTCAATTACACCCTTAGAATGTTGATCAGCATTAGATTTTTTAGCAGTAGTATTAAATCCAATACCTTGTCCAAAATCTTTAAGTTGACGAGCGCCGATATTAGATGTCATTATTATCACAGTATTTTTAAAACTTACTTTTCTACCTAAGCTATCTGTTATTAGCCCATCATCTAATGCTTGTAATAGTAGATTAAAAACGTCTGGATGAGCTTTTTCAATTTCATCTAATAATATTACGGAATATGGCTTTCTTCTTACCTGTTCAGTTAGCTGTCCACCTTCTTCGTAGCCTACATATCCAGGAGGTGCGCCAACTAATCTACTGACAGCAAATTTTTCCATATATTCACTCATATCAATTCTAATCAAAGATTCTTTAGAATCAAACATTTCTTTAGATAACGATTTTGCAAGCTGTGTTTTCCCGACTCCTGTTGCTCCTAAAAAAATAAATGAACCAATTGGTTTATTTGGATCTTTCAAACCAACTCTATTTCTCCTTATTGCTTTTACAACTTTTTCTATTGCATCATCTTGACCAACAATATTAGATTTAATATTTTTAGTCATTTCAGACAATTTTTTCATTTCATGAGATGCAATTTTATTAACTGGAATACCTGTCATCAATGAGACTACATCTGCAACATGATCATCAGTTACAGTTTCTTTGTTTGATTTTAGTTCTTTTTCCCATTTATCTTTTGCTCTTTCAAGTTCAATAGATAATTTTTTTTCAGTATCTCTAAGTTCTGCAGCCTCTTCAAATTTCTGTTTTTTAATTGATAATTTTTTTTCTTCGGTTATTTTAGATAATTGAACTTCTAATTCTTTAATACTATGCGGTACTTTAATATTAGTTATATGAATTCTTGATCCAGCTTCATCAAGAGCATCTATAGCTTTATCAGGTAAAAATCTATCATTCATATATCTATCGGTCAAAATAACACAAGATTTAATTGCATCATCAGTATAAATTACATTATGATGCTCTTCATATTTAATTTTAATATTTGATAATATTTCAATTGTTTCTTCAGTTGTTGTAGGGTCAACAACAATTTTTTGGAATCTTCTTTCTAAGGCACCATCTTTCTCTATGTGTTGTCTAAATTCATCTAAAGTTGTTGCTCCAATGCATTGTAGTTCTCCTCTAGCTAAAGCTGGTTTAAACATATTTGACGCGTCTAATGATCCTGAAGCACCTCCAGCACCAACCAAAGTATGTATTTCATCAATAAATAAGATTATATCAGGATTTTTTTCTAGTTCACTTATTATTCCTTTCATACGTTCTTCAAACTGACCTCTATACTTAGTTCCCGCTACTAATGCAGCTAAATCTAACATAATTATTCTTTTATTAAATAGTACTCTAGGAATTTTTCTTTCAACAATTCTAATTGCTAAACCCTCAGCTATTGCAGATTTACCAACTCCAGGTTCACCAACTAAAATTGGATTATTTTTTTTTCTTCTACTTAAAATTTGGGAGACTCTTTCTATTTCTTTATGTCTTCCAACAATAGGATCTAAGCTTCCGTCAATAGCATATTGTGTTAAATCTCTTCCAAAATTATCTAATACAGGTGTTGCACTTTTAGGATTTTTATTTCCTTTGCTATAAGATTGTTGTGAAGATGAACCAAATACATCATCATCATTATCACCAACATCATCATGTTCGGACTTAAAATCTAAATAATTACCCTCATACTCTTCCATTACAATATCATAATTAATTTGTAATTGCTTTAAAGTTGATGTGACAATGTTATTTTCATCTAATAAAATGGCTAAAAGAACATGAATTGTTTTTATATCTTCTGAACCAAGATTAGTTCTCTCCATAATTGCTTTTTTTAATATTCTCTCAGCTTGTTTCTTAAATTCAATCTTCTCTCTTGCAATAGAAGGATCAAGTGTTGGTCTTTTAGGTATATTATTCTCTATTAATGATTTTAATGTATCTAAATTAATTCCTAGATCTTTAAGAACATTTACTGCTATACCACCACCTTCTCTTAATATTCCTAAAAACAAATGTTCAACACCTATATTTTCATCGCCAAGTCTAATAACTTCTTCTCTTACATAAGTAAAAACATCTTTCATTCTATTCGAAAAACCAGTATTCATTTATTATATATTTTAATTAAATTTTTTTATTCAAAATTCATTTGCAAGATACCTACTAAAAATTGGAAAAACTATACACTTAACAATCATATTTTTTAACAAAAATTGTTCATAACTTAACACTCAAAATACGCATGTTTTTTCTTTATAGAACGCAAATTTACTTAATTTGTTACCTTAAATTTAAATAATATAATATGGTTTTAGGTGAAAAAATACTTCCTGTAAATATTGAAGAAGAAATGAAAACTAAATACATTGATTATTCAATGTCTGTAATTGTTTCAAGAGCACTTCCTGATGTTAGGGATGGTCTTAAACCCGTTCACAGAAGAGTTTTATATGGAATGCATGAGTTAGGAATTAGATCAACAACTCCGTACAAAAAATCTGCAAGAATAGTTGGGGAAGTATTAGGAAAATTCCATCCTCATGGTGACAGTTCAGTATATGATGCTATGGTAAGAATGGCACAAGAATGGAGTTTAAGATATATGATGGTTGACGGTCAAGGTAATTTTGGTTCAATAGATGGTGATAATCCTGCAGCAATGCGATATACAGAAGCAAGAATGAGAAAAACTTCTGAAGATATGCTTATGGATATTGATAAAGAAACAGTTGATTGGGAATTAAATTTTGATGATACATTAAAAGAACCATCCGTTCTACCTGCAAGATTACCTAATTTACTTTTAAATGGAACAACTGGAATTGCAGTTGGAATGGCAACAAATATGCCACCTCATAATTTAACTGAGGTTGTTGATGGAATTATTTCCTATATACAAAAAAAAGGTAATGTAGAAGTTTCAGATTTAATGCAACATGTAAAGGCACCTGATTTTCCAACAGGTGGAATTATTTATGGTTATGAAGGTGTTAAGTCAGCATTTGAAACAGGAAGGGGAAGAATTGTTATTAGAGGTAAAGTAAGATTTGAAGAAAATAATGGCAGAGAACAGATTATTGTTGAGGAAATTCCTTACATGGTAAATAAAGCTAATATGATTAAGCAAACTGCTGATCTAGTCAATAGCAAAAAATTAGAAGGTATTTCTGATATAAGAGACGAATCAGATAGAAATGGTTTGAGAATTGTTTACGATTTAAAAAGAGATGCGATTCCAAATATTGTTTTAAATAAATTATATAAATTTACTTCACTTCAATCTTCATTTTCAGTAAACAATATAGCTTTAGTTAAAGGTAGACCACAACTTCTTAATTTAAAACAATTGATTCAGCTTTTTGCTGAGCACAGACATGAAGTTTTAATTAGAAAAACAAAATATGAACTTCAACAAGCTGAAAAAAGAGCTCATATTTTAGAAGGTTTAATTATTGCATTAAATAATTTAGATGCAGTTATTGAGCTAATTAGAAGTTCCAGAACTCCTGAAGATGCAAGAAACGGTTTAATAAATAACTTTAAATTATCAGAAATTCAAGCAAAAGCAATCTTAGATCTAAGATTACAAAAATTGACTGGGTTAGAAATGGATAAAATTAAAGATGAACATAAAGATATTATGCAGAAAATTAAAAATCTTCAAGAAATTCTTTCAAACGAAGATTTAAGACTTACACTTTTGGTAGATGATTTAAAAGAAGTTAAAGAAAAGTATTCTGATGATAGAAGGTCACAAATTGAATATTCTTCATCAGAAGTTAGTATTGAAGATATGATACCAAATGAAGAAGTTTTAATAACAATATCTCATTTAGGTTACATTAAAAGAACTTCATTGTCAGAGTATCGTGCACAGGGTAGAGGAGGTGTTGGATCTAAAGGAGCATCAACTAGAGAAGAAGATTTTGTAGAAGAAATGATCATGGCTTATAATCATGATTATATGCTCTTTTTTACTGAACAGGGTAAATGTTTTTGGCTAAAGGTTTATGAAATTCCCGAAGGAGGTAAAACAGCAAAAGGAAGAGCAATACAAAATATTATAAATCTTCCAAAAGATGATAAGGTTATGGCTTACATTAACACCAAAGACCTAAAAGATGAAGAATATATCAATTCTCACTTTATTGTTATGTGTACAAAAAAAGGTGTTATTAAGAAAACATCATTAGAGTCATATTCTAGACCAAGAACTAATGGAATTAATGCTATTACTATACGTGAAGGAGATCAATTACTCGAAGCAAAAATGACAACTGGAAATTCACAAATTATGATGGCAGTAAGATCTGGTAAATCAATTAGATTTGAAGAAGAAAAAGTTAGAGCAATGGGTAGGACTGCAGCTGGTGTTAGGGGGATTAGACTAGCTAATGAAAAAGATGAAGTAGTTGGGATGATTTGTGTAAATGATACACAATCAAGTGTACTTGTTGTTTCAGAAAATGGATATGGTAAGAGATCTGCAGTTGAAGACTACAGAATTACTAATAGAGGTGGAAAAGGTGTTAAAACTATAAATGTAACAGAAAAAACAGGTGATTTAATATCATTAAAAAATGTTACTGATGATGAAGATTTAATGGTAATAAATAAATCTGGAATTACAATTAGAATAGGAGTAGACACTTTAAGAATTATGGGTAGAGCAACACAAGGTGTGAAAATAATTAGATTAAGAGAAGATGATAGTATCGCATCCGTTGCTAAAGTAACAAAAGCTGATGATGATGCAAATAATGATAAATCAGATAACTTAGAAAATGAAGGTATTAATATTGAACATGAAAATGAATAAAATGAAAAAAATTTCTTTAATAATTTTAATTCTACTAGTTAGTTTATCAACTGTATTTGGTCAAAAGAAAAATATTGTAAACGCTGCTCTATCACTAAAAACATCACAAAAATCAAAAGGAGATGATGTGGTTAATAATCTTAGAGATGCAAAAAAATATATTGATGAAGCTTACAAAAATGAATCGACATCAAATGATCCAAAAATGTGGAATTACAGATCGAAAATATATTTAGAAATTGCAATTAAATATTCTCAATTAGATGATAATGCTATTTTTAAAGCAACTGAAGCTTACATAAATTGTATGAACAGAGATCAAAAAGGAAGAGTTGTTGTTCGCAAGTGGACACCAGAGGAAGAATTAATCGAGGGATTGATTAATTGTGGATTTAAATTATTTAATACTGCTATAGAAAAATATAATAGTGGTGAATATGAACTTGCACTAAAATATTATAATCAGATATTTAATATTATCCCATTTGATAATCAAGATAGATTGTCTAAAGGAAATATTAAAAAAGAAACTATTTTGTATAATTCATTTTTTGCTGCCAAAAAGCTAAATGATAATATCAGGTGTAAAAAAATATTAGAAGAGTTAATAGATATTGATTTTAGTGAATCTGCTATTTTTATTCATATAAGTGATATATATATAGATGAAAATAATAATGAAAAAGCGTTAGAATATTTAGATTTAGGAAGAAATAAATTTCCTGGTGATCAAGGAATTATCAATAGTGAAATTAATCTTTATATTAAATTAGGAAGAACAACTGATCTAATAGCTAAGCTTGCAGATGCTATAGAAATTTCACCTGAAAATCACTTATTATATTTTAATAGAGGTACAATTTATGATCAACAGGGTGATTTTTTTAATGCTGAAAGCGATTACATACAATCATTAAATATAAAACCTGAATCATTTGGATCAAATTACAATTTAGGAGCATTGTATTTCAATAAAGGTGTCGGACTGAAAAATAAGGCTAATGACTCAGATAATGATAAAGTTTACAAGAAGTTAAATGAAAAGGCAACAGCCATGTTTGATGCATCATTGCCATATCTAGAAAAAGCATATAATCTTGTACCTAAAGATAAAAACACTTTATTATCTCTTAAACAATTATACTACTTAAAAGAAGATTATAAAAAGTCAGAAGAAATGAAAAAAAATATAGCTGAATTAAAGTAATTAAATATAATATGAGAATAACAATTTTTTACTTTACACTAATCACATTAAGTATCTTATCATTAGAGATTTATTCACAAAATATCTTTAATAATCAAAAAACAAATGAAGTTGTAAAGGTTGATGAATTTACTAAAAAGATAAAAGGATGTAATACATACAATGGATTATTTAATATTTATCAAAATAAAAAAGATGGAAAAGCATTTATAGAAATTGACACATCACATCTGGATAAAGAATTTATTTATTTTAGTTATTTTGAAAATGGTGTTTTAGAAGCAGGTTCTGTTAAAGGTCGTTTTAGAGGTTCAAAAATTATAAAAATCAATAAATTTTATGAAAATATAGATATAACAATAGAAAATACTAAATATTTTTTTGACGATGAAAATCCTTTGTCAAGAGCAGCAAAAACTAACATTAATACCCCAATAATTATATCTGAAAAAATTATTGCTAAAGATGGTAGTAAAACAAAATTTTTAATTAACGCAGATAATTTATTTTTAACTGAAGCATTTCAGCAAGTAAAATCTTCATATTATCCAGGCTATAAAGGATACAGGTTAGGAAATTTAAGTAAAACTAAAACTCGATACAACAAGATAAGAAATTATCCTAAAAATACAGATATAGTTGTTAATTATGTTTATGAAAGTAAATATCCTTCAAAAAGAGGATCTTCTGCTATGACTGATGCAAGAAGTGTATCCGTTATAGTTCAACATAGTTTAATACAACTTCCAAAGAATAATTATAAGCCTAGAGTTGATGACCCAAGAGTTGGGTTTTTTACTACTCAGTCTGATAATATGACAACTACTAATAGAACAAATTACAGAGATTTTATTAACAGATGGAACTTGGTAAAGAAAGATTCAACAAGATCTACTTCTGAGCCAAAGGAACCAATTGTATGGTGGATTGAAAATACTACTCCACTTGAGTTAAGAGAAATTATTAAAGATGGTGTAGAAACTTGGAACTTAGCATTTGAAAAAGCTGGGTTTAAGAACGCAGTTCAGGTAAAAATCCAACCAGATACTGCAGATTGGGATGCAGGTGATATTAGATACAATGTTCTCAGATGGACTTCATCTCCTGCACCACCATGGGGAGGTTATGGTCCATCTTTTGTTAATCCAAGAACTGGGCAAATTTTAGGTGCTGATATTATGCTAGAATGGACATATATAACAAGAAGAATTTATGAAGATGAATTATTTAATAATAATGAATTACACAATCATCATAATTGCGTAGCTGGGCTACATCAACAAATAGAAACTGATTTTGGATTAAATTATATTAAAAATTATGGTTTAGGAAAAGATATGGAAAAAGAACTTGTAAAACAGTCTTTATACAGATTAGTATTACATGAAGTTGGTCATACTCTTGGATTATCTCATAATTTCAAAGGAAGTACACTACTAAGTACTTCTGAACTAAATAATAAAGACATTGTTAACAGAAGGGGAGTATGTAACTCTGTAATGGAATATCCAGCTATAAATATAGCAAAGGATCCTAGCAATCAAGGTTTATATTTTGATATAAAACCTGGTGTTTATGATAATTGGGCAATTCAATATGGATATTCATCATATAATTCTGTTGCAGAGGAAATGGAAGGTTTAGAAAAAATACTTTCTAGATCTACTGAAGATCAATTAGCATTTGCTAATGATGCTCTAGACATGAGATCTCCTGGAAAAGGTACAGATCCGGATGCAATGATATATGACTTATCTAGTAATCCAATGGATCATTCAATTGATAAAATTAATATGATTGTTAATATTCTTAAAGAATTGAAAGATAACTATACATCTGATCATGATACTTATGAGGAATTATATAGAGCATACAGAACTTTAGTTTATTCTTATTATCAGTCCTTAAACATAGTATCCAGACAAATTGGGGGTGTACATATAGATTTATCCAAAACAACACAAAAAACAGATAAAAAACCATTTAAAAGTGTTAGTGAAAAAGATCAGAAAAAAGCAATGAATATTTTAAATAAATATGCTTTTAGTAATAAGTTTTTACTTCAACCTGATCTAATTCCTTATTTGCAAAGTCAAAGAAGAGGCTTTAAAGTTTCAGAGGATCCATCTATCCATCAAAGAATTTTGACTTATCAAAATAGGTTGTTAGATCAATTATTACACCCAAAAGTTTTGCAAAGAATTACAAATTCTTCACTTTATGGTAATAAATACTCATTAACTTCATATATGATTGATTTACGAAATTCCTTGTTTAAAGATGATTTTAACAGTAATATTTCAACAATTAGACAAAATATTCAGATTAGTTACGTAAATAGATTAATAGGTGTAATTGGCAATAAATCAAAATATGACAATGTTTCTAGGTCAGCAGCATATTATAACTTAAATTGGCTTAAGAATAATATAAATACCAGTTCAGCAAATTTAGCATCTAGACAACATAAAAAATATATCTTATATTTAATAAATAAAATTGAAAATAATTAGAAGGAGGTAACTATTTCTTCGATATATATTAAAATTTATAATTTAACATAATATTAATTATCAGACAAAAGGACTTGTATTAATAAAACTTAATTTTATATTATTATTGATTTTCAACAAAATCTTTGAAATTATTTAAATACATCTTAGTCTGATACTTTAAAGAAGATTTTGAGAAATAAAAAAGTAATTTCATATATGTATTAAAAACAAACTCTTGTTCATTAATAAATCTAGTTTCATACTCAGAGATCTTTTCAAATCTATTAGTTACGATATTTAAAATTCCATTAGATGTATATTGGAGTTTCTTTTCTATTGGTAAATTGTTGCTTATTATTTCTTCAGTCATAATAATTTTACTTTCTTTTTTACCATTATCATTAAAATTAATATTAATTTCAGAAATAGTTCCAATTTCATTTTTATTACCATTAATTACAGTATAGCTTTCAAAACCGTATATATATTGTTTCATATTTTGTGGATTATCAAACAATTCAATCACCTTGTCAATATTTGAATCAATTACTATTTCTTCGCTGTATTTGATATTTCCACTAAATAACAATATATATAGTACTAGAGTAATTGGAAAAGTTAAAATTATAATTACAAATTTTTTCATACTAAAATGGATTAGTTGCCCATACATTTAACTCATTAATAAATCCCCTATCGTCCATTTCAATAACTGATGCAATTGAATGAGCAATTTCCTTGGTAGTTAATTTATTTGGTATTTCATCTCTTTCAATTCTTTCTTTATTAGCAAATGCAGTGGTAACTTCACTGGGATTTAGCTGGCAAACTCTAATATTATAAGGTCGTAGTTCAGCTTGCCAACATTGAGTTAAAGATCTTACAGCAAATTTTGATGACGAATAAATACTTCCACCCTTATACCCTTTTAGACTTGCTGTGGATCCAATATTTATAATTGTTCCTGATTTATTATCCTTCATAAAGGGAATTATTTCTTTAGTTAATAATGAAAATCCAAAAACATTTGTTTTATAAACAGTCATAAAATCATCAGCATTTAAATCTTCAATGTATCTTCTAAAGCCAGTACCAGCATTATTTATGAGTACATCTACTCTATTTTCTAATATTTCTAAACATTCTTTAGCTTTATTTGAGATGATATCTAAATCTGAAATATCAAAAACTATATATTTTGCTCCTGAGTACTTAGCTGCTTTTTTTAATCTCTCTTCAGATCTTCCGGTTATTAGCACATTTGCCCCTTTTTTTACTAAAGCTTTTGCGGTTTCCTTTCCAATGCCCAAGCTACCTCCTGTTAAAAGAATATTTTTTCCTTCTATATCCATATTTAATTATTTTTAATTATTTAATTTCGTTTTTTTACTTGTTCAATTAAAATAGAATCAGATTTAATACTCTTTTTAATTATTAGAATGTAAAACTTTAATATTTATTGAAATAATAATTCCTGTAACAACAACTAATAATTCAATTATATATTTAAATAAATGTTTTTTCATTTTAATTAATTTTGCAAATAAAATACAATGCTAATATATAAAATCATGAAGCTTTAAATAACTATATAAAAGATTATTAATAATTTTATGCATTGAAATTTAATGATTATTAAAAGGAATATATTTGGACAACGCTTATTTATTAAAAAATGGTTAATAAGAGTTATTGGCTTTATATCTTACAATAGATTTAGTAATACTCTTAAAATATCAGGAACTGAAATAATAAATAATTTAGCAAGTAAAAATGTACTTTTTGTGTCTAACCATCAAACTTATTTTGCTGATGGTATAGCCATATTACACATGTTAAATGCAACAGTTAATGGTAGAAAAAATAGTCTTAGAAAATCTAGATATTTATTTAATCCAAAACTTAACATTTATTTTATTGCAGCCAAAGAAACAATGAACAAAGGTTTACTTCCTAAAATATTATCTTATACTGGATCTATTTCTATCAAAAGAACTTGGAGAGAGGGACAAAAAAATATTGTTAGAGATGTAAGTAATATTGATATTAGTAATATTAATAAAGCATTAAAAGATGGATGGGTAATTACCTTTCCTCAAGGAACTACTAAGGCATGGGCACCAATTAGAAAAGGAACAGCTCATATTATAAAAGAAAATAAGCCAATTGTTGTGCCAATAGTTATAGATGGTTTTAGAAGATCATTTGATAAAAAAGGTCTATATATTAAGAAAAAAGGTGCAACACAAAAAATGGTAATTAAAAAACCATTAGAAATTGATTATGAAGCTTCAATTGAAGATATAACAAAAAAAATAGGTTTAGCAATACATCAAGATATTTCACAAAAAATTGTGAGCTAAAAAATTTCTTAACTCGTCTCTTTTGCTTTCATATAATTATCCATTACATCAGCACTTATACCCATAAATGAGAAGCCTCCATCGTGAAAAAGATTTTGCATAGTTACTTTCTTTGTATAATCAGAGAATAGAGTTATACAATAATTTGCGCAATCATCTGCTGAAGCATTTCCAAGAGGCGACAAGTCGTCTGCAAACTTATAAAAACCATCAAATCCCTTTACTCCGCTTCCTGCTGTGGTTAATGTTGGAGATTGAGAGATAGTATTAACTCTAACCTTTTTCCTCTTTCCATAATGATAGCCAAAACTTCTAGCAATAGATTCTAAAACCGCTTTGTTATCAGCCATATCATTATATGAATGAAAGACTCTTTGCGCAGCGACGTATGATAATCCTAAAACTGATGCATAGTCATTCAGAGCATCAAGTTCCCAAGCTGATTGAAGAGTTTTGTGGAATGATATAGCTGATACATCCATTCCTTTCATCGTCCAGTCGTAATTTTGCTCATAATACTGTTTTCCTTTTCTAACATTTACAGACATACCAATTGAATGAAGTACAAAATCAATTTTACCTCCAAGCTCATCCATTGCAGTAATATATAGATTTTTCAAATCTTCCATAGAAGTAGCATCTGCAGGCACAACAATTGAACCTGTCTTTTCGGCAAGTTCATTAATACCTCCCATTCTGAGTGCCACTGGTGCGTTTGTAAGTGCGAAACTAGCTCCTTCAGCATGAGCAGCTTCTGCTACTTTCCATGCAATTGATTTAGAATCTAAAGCTCCAAATATTATTCCTTTTTTTCCTTTTAAAATACTATTACTCATAATTTTAAGTTTTATTTTACAAATATATAATTATTGATTTAACAAATCTAAAGCGTTTTTAATTGCAGAATCTGTTATGTTCTTACCACTTAATAGTTTTGCTATCTCTTCTACTCTATCTTCATTACTTAGCTTATGAACATTAGAAATTGTTTTATTATCAATTACTTGCTTTGAGACCTTTAAGTGATTTTTTGCTTTTGATGCTATTTGAGGCAAATGTGAAATAACAATTACTTGATTAGATTTACTAATATTTTGCATAATATTACCCATCAAGCTTGCTATTTCACCGGACACACCTGAATCTATTTCATCAAAAATTAAAGTAGAAATACTAGAATTTTGTGCAGATAAAAACTTAATTGCAAGCATTAATCTTGATAATTCTCCTCCAGAAGCGACTCTCATGAGTTGCTTCATCTCTCCACCTTTATTTGCGCAAAACAGCATATTTATATTCGAACATCCAAAAGAATGCAACTCGTTACTCTGCTCCAAATTAATTTGAAATTGAGCATGAGGAATACCAAGATTTATTAAAATATCTTTGATATGGTTTGCTGTTTTTGGGATAACTTTTTTTCTAGTATCATCCAAGCTATTAGCCATTTTAATTAATTGATCATACTTTACTTTTAAATCTTTTTCCTTTTTATTTAGTAACACTTCAAATGACTCTGATTGTTCAATTTTATTATATAAATCTTGTTTTAAATCAAAAAGTTGATCAACAAATTTCAATCTATGTTTATGTAATAAACTATTAATTAAATTTAATCTATCTGTCATTCTCTTTAACTCATCAGGATCTGCCTCCAATGAATTTTGCAAATATGATATTTCAGAATTAATATCTTCAAGCTCAATTACAACACTTTCAAGTCTCTTTGAAATTTCTGATAAAGAATCTAAATTTTGACTAATTTTTCTTGCTCTATTAATATTATTAATAGCACCATTTTCATTATTAAATAAAACTCGCATTTCATCTAATGCTAAAGAAATAGAATCTACATTCTCTAGTAATATTATTTTTTCCTCAATATTTTCTTTTTCATTATTTTCAATTTTGGCATCATTTAATTCATTAAATTGAAATTGAAGAAATTCAAGTTCTGCTAAAGACAGACTTCCATTTTTTTTGATTTTATCAATATCAGATTTTATATCATTATATTCTTTTAATAATGATCTATATTTTAAAAGTATATCATGTGAACCTGCAACTTCATCTAAAAATATAAACTGTGCTTTGGGGTTCTTAAATACTAACTTTTCATGTTGAGAAAATATTTCAACGATTTGATGGCTAAATTGAGTTAAAACATTAAGTAATACTGGTGTATCATTAATGAATGCTCTACTTTTTCCATTTATACTAATTTCTCTTCTAATGATTGTTTCTTTATCAAAATCTAAATCATTATCATCAAAAAATTTCTTGTGAGAATCATTTAATAAAAATTCTGCTTCAATTATACTTTTTTGTGTTGCTGATGATTCTGTGAATCGATCAACCCTTTTACCTAAAACTAATGAAAGAGCATCCAACATTATGGATTTTCCTGCTCCTGTATCTCCTGATATTACCGTAAATCCATTAGTAAAATTAATTTCTACGTTTTTAAATAGGGCATAATTATTAATGTGAAGTTTTTTGATCATCTACCCATTTCTGATTGTTTAATAATATCTTGATATTTAGATGATCTTGATGGATCTATTTCAACTAATGTTTTTATAATTCTTGCCTGTTCATTTGGAAAAGCCTCAGAATATATTTTAGTGATTTCGTCGGATTTGGCATCAAAAAATAGTTGTAAAATAAAAGCCGATGAATTTTCTCTGTATATACTTCTTAAACTTTCTAGTGCATCAGTTATTTCATATCTAGCATCATCGGGTTCTTCAGCTAATTTATCCATTCCAAGCCTATGATATCTGTACATTGTTGATTGATAATCACTATACCTGGCTTCTAACATATTATTAGCTATCCAGTAACGATTTCTGTCATTTTCAAATGCCTTCCACCCCTTTTCAGGTGCATTTTGAGCATTGGTAACTATCCTTTGAGCTTTAGTGAAATATATATTTCCTCCATCTTCAGAAAATGTGGCAAAATCCAAACCTAAGATTATATTAACATAAAATGCTAATACAGATGTTAAGTTTAAAATGTGTGTTGTTTCAGAAAATTCTAATGATTGAAATTCTAGATATTTAAATCTAAAATTATTATCAATAAAGTTAAACAAAGTTGATTTGTAAGATGTGCCATAAATTGGTCTTGTGCTTTGAATTTGTATGGTACCTTCAAATTCATCATTTGATATTCTTTTACCTATATTAATAAGCATTGAACACTCTATTTTCTCTTCACTTTGAATATTAGTGTTTGTCCATTTTGTATTATTCACAAATTCATAAATAGCAGTTTGAAGTGTTCTAAAAATTTTCTTATCACTAGATTGAATTTGTGAAGAATTCACACTTATATTACACATTAGTTCCTGAGCATTAACATATGAAGAAATTGTGAAAACTAGCAAAAAGAAGAATAATTTAGCCATTTTTTGAAATTATAAAATTAATGATATCATTTGCAACTTCTTTTTTGGACTTTAATTCAAAATCTAATTGATTATAGTCCTTGTCAATTATAGTGATTTTATTTGTATCATGTTCAAAACCAGCACCCTTATTATTAAGAGAATTCATAATAATTAAATCTAAATTTTTATCTTTTAATTTGGTTATGGCATTATCAATTTCATCATCTGTTTCCAAGGCAAAACCAACTATAAACTGATCATCTCTTTTAATAGAAGACATTTCAGTTAAAATATCTTTTGTTTTTATTAAGGTTAATGAAAATAAACTATCATTTTTTTTTATTTTAGAGTTCACTTTTATTTTTGGAGTAAAATCAGAAACAGCTGCTGCAAAAATTGATATTTCTGATTTGTCAAATACTTTATTGACCGTATTAAACATATCTTCAGCATTAATTACTTTATATACATTAATATTTGAGTGATTGACTTCTAAGCTACTTGGTCCTAAAACTAAATCAATTTTACCTCCCCTATTAGCAGCATTTAAAGCTAATTCTATTCCCATCTTTCCAGACGATTTATTTGATATATAACGAACAGCATCAATTTTTTCATGAGTTGGACCAGCGGTAATTAAGAATTTTTTATTATTTAAATCAAGCTTTTCATTCAAATGAGTTAGAATGTGACTAATAATTTCTGAAGGTTCAGCCATTCTTCCTTCCCCAACTAAACCACTAGCTAGTTCTCCAAATCCGGATGGAATTAAAATATTTCCATAGTTTTCTAGTTTATTAATATTGCTAATTGTCGAAGGATGCTTAAACATATCTAAATCCATAGCTGGAGCAAAATATACATCGCACTTTGCAGATAAATAAGTAGCCAACAATAAATTATCACACTCTCCATTTGCCATTTTAGCTAAAGTATTAGCGGTGAGAGGTGCAATGATAATTAAATCAGCCCATAGACCTAATTTAACATGATTATTCCAAGAATCATCTTTAACCATCTCAGTTAATACTTTATTCTCTGATAATGTTGAAATTGTTAATGGAGTTATAAAATCAGTTGATTCCTTAGTTTGTATAACTCTAATTTCTGCACCAGACTTTTTAAATAGCCTAATTAACTCAGCAGATTTGAATGCTGCAATACTTGCTGTAATTCCTAATAGAACTCTTTTTCCGTTAAGCATTTTTTTCTTGTGATTCATCTACTTCTTCATCTGTATTTCTCATGTAGATTTCATCGTTGAGTAATTCTTTCATAGCAATAGACCAAGGTTTTGGTAAACTTTCAAAAAACTTTGATACTGCAATTTGCTCTTGATTTTCAAATACTTCATCTAATTGTTCTTGATTTAATGCAAATTCTTCAAGTTTATACATTAGTTCTTCTTTCATTTTTGAATTAATTTGTGAAGATCTTTTTGCCATTACCGAAACCGCCTTGAAAATGTTATCAGTTTTATCTAAAAAATCAGTTACTTCTCTCGTAATAGTTGACTTTTCTGCACCAGTGTTTCTAAATTTCATTTTTATTAATTTTAATATTATTTAATTTACTTATAGTTTTTTCATTAATTTCATCTAACTCTTTTAAATACTTACTATTCGAATAATTATCTTTAAACTGCTCATATGAATCTAATGTATTACTTAGTCTCTTTTCAATTTTCTTACTTATACTATTTATTGCTAGTAAGTATGAAGATTTTACTATTAAATATTGAATTTCTTCTCTATTTTTAATTGATGGAAAATCAATTAATACATTATCTAAAGCAACTAAAGCTGATTTGTAATGTTGAGTAGTAAAATATTGTTTAGCATTTGAAAATGCTTTAAGAGCTAACTTTTTTCTTAGTTCATCGATATATTTATTACATTCATCAATTCGGTCTGAATATGGGTGATAATTGACAAAGTTTTGTAGCGAATTAATTCCTTTATAATTATTTGTTGCATCTAGAGAGTAATCGGGAGCTAACAGATAATAACAATAAGCTGACATAAAAGCACATTCTTCAACATATTTACTATTTGGATAATTTTTAGCAAATAAGTCAAATAAATAAGCTGAACTTACTAAATCTCCGCTTGAATAATGACAATATGCAAAATAATAACTTACTTCCTCCATTTTATCTCTACCAAGCATAATAGTTCTAAGCTCATCAAATATTGGCAATGCTTTATTAAACTCTTCGTTTTGGTAGTATTCAACAGCTTTTGTGAATTTAAAAGAAAAATCATCACTTTTAAGAACCTTTTGATACTTACTACAAGAAGTAAAAATTAAAAGTATAAATATGTATAAATATTTTTTCATTTCTGTGTACAAAGATAAAATCAATATTTGGATATTCCTAAATTTTTTTTTATCGAGGTTGAGCAAAGTATTCATTTATTTATTTATTGAGTAAAAGACTATTGAATTGGTCTATAATTTTCTTAGAGGCATGTATTAATGGAGGTCTAACTTGTAAATTGCAAATATCTATTGCATTTAATGCGGCTTTTATACCTACTGGATTTCCTTCATTATATAGTGGTTCGTAAAAATGATATAAGTTATAGTGTATAGAATTTGCTTCATCAATATTGTTATTTAATGCTTCATGAACCATCTTAGTATACTCATTAGGAAATAGCTGACCTATTACTGAAATAACTCCTTTTGCCCCCATATAAATCATTGGTAATGTTAAAGAGTCATCTCCAGATAAGACTGTAAAATTATCAGGTTTATGATTTATTATATTCATTATCTGATCTAAATTACCTGAAGCTTCCTTTATTGCTACAATATTTTCAAAATCATTTGCTAATCTTAAAGTTGTATAGCTAGATATATTAGAACCAGTTCTTGAAGGAACATTATAAAGTATAATAGGTATTGGAGATACTTTTGAAATCATTTTATAGTGATTATATATCCCCTCTTGTGATGGTTTATTATAGTAAGGTGAAATTGAAAGGATTGCATCGATACCTTCAAAATCAGTTTCTTTAATTTCTTCAATTATATTATTAGTATTATTTCCGCCAATTCCAACAATAATAGGAATTTCAGTGTATTTTTTTCTAATAAATGTTACAATTTCACTTTTTTCTTTTTTAGACAGTGTAACACTTTCTCCCGTTGTTCCTAATAATACTAAATAATCAACACCACCAGAAATAACATGAGACAATAATTTATCCATTGAATTATAATCTACGGACAAATCATTATTAAAACAAGTTATAAGAGCTACACCAGATCCGTAAATTTCTTTCATATTATTTGTTGATTAAATTTATATAATGTTTAATTTCTTTTATTAATCTTTCAATAGACTTATCTTCCTTCAAAGAAATCATTAAATCATATATTTCATGTTCATCTTCATAAATACCAATTTTAAAATGAGCTAATGAACTAGCTACTAAATATTTAATAGGAATAACACTACTATCACAAAGGTTTATTAAAATATCATATTCCTTTTTTACAAAATTTTGTATAATATAATTTTGTGGTTTATAGTACCAGTTTAAATCTTTTAAATAAAAGAAATCATATTGTAATTTTGGAATGTGACAATAAGAAAGTTTTTTTGCATTTACAAAACCTAGTGCTTTAACGTCCTTTTTAAGATCAAAAAAATATTTAACAAATGGTTCTACGGTTTGTACTTGTTTTTCAGATGTTGCATCATAAAGAATCCCTATTGATTTAGCATCATTTATATTTGAAACTGATTTTATTCTTTTATTAAATTTAAGATCTCTTTGAAATACCCACTGACCAATATTTTTTTTTATATTTTCTAAAAATTCCATCAATTTAGTTTATTTAAAAATTCATCAAGCGAAATAATTGGAATAGACAATTTATCAGCTTTTGCTTTTTTACTAGGCCCCATGTTTTCTCCTGACAACACAAAAGTAGTATTTTTTGAGATTGAACTAGAATTTTTACCACCGTGTTGTTCAATCATTTTCTTTAACTCAGATCTACTGTGATTTACAAAAATTCCAGAAACAACAATTTTCATTCCTTTTAAGCAATCAGATAATAATTCATCAATTAAATTAGAATTAAATTGTAGTCCTATTTTTTTTAAGATTAGAATATTTTTTAAATTTATTTCATCATTAAAATAATCAACTACACTTAATGCAATTTTATCTCCAATTTCATCTACTTTAATTAGATTTTCAAAATCTGAAGATATTAAACTATCAATATTTTGAAAATGATTAGCTAAAATTTTTGCAACTGTTTCTCCAACGAATCTAATCCCAAGAGCAAATAAAACTCTTTCAAAAGCGATTTGTTTTGAGTTTTCAATACTTTCTAATAGATTTAAAGCTGATTTTTCTGCCATTCTTTCTAATGGAATTAGATCATCTTTCGTCAAAAAATAAATGTCTGAAATATTATCAATTAAATTATTCTTTAAAAGCAATTCAATTGTTTCAGAACCTAAACCATCAATATTCATTGCTTTTCTTGAAATAAAATGTTCAAATTTTCCTTTGATTTGTGGAGAGCAACCTAAATAATTTGGACAGTAATGTTTGGCATCTCCTGAATTTCTAATTAAAATAGTATTACATGAAGGACAGTTTAATATATATTTGAAAGGCCGAGAAAATAAATCTCTTTTTTTACGATCTACTGCAACAACTTTTGGTATTATTTCGCCTCCTTTTTCAATATAAACATAATCTCCTTCCCTTATGTCAATTTTATTAATTTGATCTTCATTATGAAGAGATGCTCTTTTAACTATTGTTCCAGCTAAAGAAACTGGTTCCAAATTTGCTACAGGAGTGATTGCACCAGTTCTTCCTACTTGAAAAGAAATTTTATTTAGTTTAGTTGTAGCTTGTTCAGCTTTAAACTTATATGAAATTGCCCATCTTGGAAACTTTGAAGTAAAGCCTATCTCTTTTTGTATTTCTATATTATCAACTTTTATTACAATACCATCTATTTCAAAAGGTAAATTATATCGTTCTTTATCCCAAAATTTAATGAAATTTAAAACGCCATCTATAGAATTGTATTTTTCAATTTCTAAAGGAATTTTAAAACCCCATGATTTTGCTTTTTGTAAATTTTTATAGTGACTAGCAGAAGGTAAATCTTCACCAATTAAATAATATAAAAAACAATTAAGAGGTCTATTTGAAACTTCATTGGAATCAAGTAATTTAATAGTACCAGATGCAGTATTTCTAGGATTAGAAAAAACTTCGAGACCTTTATTTAAGCGTTGATCATTCATTTTCTCAAATTCTTTAATTGGAATAAATATTTCCCCTCTTATTTCAAAATAACTTGGAAAATTTCCTCTTAATTTTAAAGGAATACTTTTTATTGTTTTAACATTAGAAATTACATTATCACCCATTACTCCATCTCCTCTAGTTAAAGCTTGAGTTAAAATACCATCTACATATGTTAAACTAATAGATACACCATCATATTTTAATTCACAGACATAATTAAAATCCTCATCAACTAGCTTTTTAATTCTTTTATCAAAATCATAAAGTTCATCAGCAGAATAAGAATTTGCAAGTGATAACATTCTATATTTATGTTTAATATTTTCAAATCCTTTAATTGGCTCACCTCCTACTCTTTGAGTTGGTGAATTCTCGTCAAAATATTCTGGATTTTCAGATTCTATTCTGATAAGCTCAGCTAATAAATTATCAAATTCAAAATCAGAAATAATTGATTTATCTAAAACGTAGTATGAGTAATTATATTCATCAATTTTGGATCTTAATAAATCGATTTTATTCTTAATATTCATTTATTTCTGAAATGGTAAATGGGAATCGTGTAATATAAGTTTTAACCTACCATCAATTTTTTTAAGCATAATAGTAAATTCAACTTTTAAAGGTTCACTATTATCAATTGAAAAAAAATAATTCCCCATACAAACTGCAATATCATTATATATTTTATATCCAGCATTTTCCCATCTAATTTTTGTCCAACCTTTAATTGCGAAGCCCTGATCTTCTTTAAATCGATCATTCCCGCCAATAAAATAAGATAACGCTCCTGTTCTTGATAATCGAAACTGATTGTCACTTGCTAGTGTTGGTTTAAATAAAACCTCTTCGTGATCATATGCATACAATGAATCAATTAAATTATTTGTATCATTCAAATAATCAATATTTTTTTTATACGAATCACTTATTTTTAAAATGCTATTACCCCATTCTTTTTGAAAATCTAAAATATCATCTATTATTATCATTGTAAAAATTATTTTAATTTCAAAAATAACTATTTCTTACAAGCTTTAATCATTCTTGGCTTATCGTTTATATCATTTTTTAACGTTATATCAACAAATCCAATTTTATTTAATAAATCAATAATTTCTTTATGATGCAATTCATTTATTTCAAAAAATATGTATCCACCATCATTTAGACTTTTAATTGCCAATGATGCAATTTTTCTATAAAAAACTATTGGATTATTATCATCAACAAAAATTGCTCTATGTGGTTCAAATTCTGTTACATTTTTATTCATTTTTAGAATATCAGATTTTTGAACATATGGTGGATTACTGACTATTACATCATAATTTGGCATTTTTTCAGTATTCAAAATATCATTTAAAATAAAATTAACATTAACAGAGTTAATTTTTGAGTTTAGTTCAGCAATTTTTAGTGCCTTGTCACAAACATCCATTGCATCGACATTAGAATTGGTAAGTTTTGCAATTGTAATAGCTATGCATCCGCTGCCAGTTCCAATATCTAAAATAGTTGAAAAGTCATGCTTTAAAATCCACGACACTAATTCCTCTGTTTCTGCTCTTGGGATTAATGTTGAATTGTTAAGTTTAAATTTTAATTGAAAAAAATCAGTTTCACCAATTATATATTGTATTGGTTTGTAGGTTTTTAGTTCTTTAACTATATCAAAAATCTTATGAAAATTAGATTCGCTAATCTTTTGATTATAATTACATATATAGTCAGCCTTTGAATAACCGAAAACATGTTCAATTACGATGTAAGCCCAAGAATTAATTTCATTCTTAGTTGCATATCCATCTAATTCTCTATTGAAATAATTAATAATATTATTTAGATACAACATCCTACAAATTTATTCATTTTACTATTTTTGAAACATGAAAATGAAAGAGATTTTTATGAAAAGATGCATAGAAATTGCAAAAAAAGGATTGGGCAATGTTTCACCAAATCCAATGGTTGGATGTGTTATTGTACATAAAAATAAAATAATCAGTGAAGGTTATCACAATAAATACGGCGAAAATCATGCTGAAGTTAATGCAATAAATAAAGTTAAAAACAAAGAGATATTAAAAGATTCTACCCTCTATGTTAATTTAGAGCCTTGCTCGCATCATGGTAAAACACCTCCTTGCTGTGACTTAATTATAAAACACCAAATACCAAATGTTATAATTGGTACTATTGACCCATTTATTAAAGTAAGAGGAAGTGGTATTGCTAAAATGAGGGATAAAGGTATTAATGTTGAAATTAATATATTAGAAGAAGAAAATAATTTATTAAATAAACGTTTTTTTACTTATCATAGAAAAGAAAGACCTTATATTTTATTAAAATGGGCACAAAGTAATGACGGTTTTATTGCCCCAAAAAAGCAAGAAGGAAAATTTTGGATGACATCTAAAGAATCAAAAGAACTAGTTCATAAGTGGAGATCTCAAGAAGATGGAATTTTGGTTGGTAGAATTACTGCTGAAAAAGATAATCCACAATTGACAAACAGATTATTTGTTGGAAAAAATCCAATTAGATTAATAATTGATAAAAATCTATCAATAGAAAAAACATTTAATGTCTTCAATAATGATAGTAAAACAATTATATTTAATAATATTATTAACAATTTAGAAAGTTCTAATCATTTTATTAAAATAAATTTTGATAATATGCTTAATGAAATATTGGCTATATTATACTCCAAAAATATACAATCCATAATCGTTGAAGGAGGTACAAAAACTCTACAATCGTTCATAAACAATAATTTATGGGATGAAGCTAGAATTTTTAAAACTAAAAATAATATAAATGAAGGTGTAAAATCACCGTCAATAAATGGAAAAATTATCTCCACCTCGATCATTAACAATGATACTTTAAATATACTTGTAAATGAATAATATTATTTACACTGTCCTATTATTTAATTTACTAATTATCTTATTCAAACTATTTGACAAGTATAATATTGATAATTTACAAGCATTAACGGTAAATTATGCAACTGCATCTATTTTTTGTTACTACTTTCTTTTAGATAATAAAAACATCAATCAAATCATTAATCAACCATGGATTAATAGTACATTTTTTTTAGGTTGTTTATTTATTATAATTTTTGCAATCTATGCGCATAGTACGCAAAAAATTGGAATTATATTCACTACTCTTGCTAATAAAATGTCTGTTATTATTCCGGTAAGCATAGCATTAATGATTTATCCAAGCGAGATTTTTGATATTAAAAAATCAATTGCGTTATTTCTTGCTATAATTGCAATTTATTTATGTTCAAATACAAATAAAATTAAATTTGATAAAAAATATTATTGGTTGATTTTATCAGTATTTTTTGGTCAAGGAATACTTGATACATATTTTAATCATATTGTTCAAAGCTTCTCATTAAAATTGGGATATGATTTCTTTGTTGTACTTTTTATTATTTCTTCTTTTTGTGGATTATTATTAGTAATAATTAACAGAATAATTAATAATGTAAAAATTAAATCAAAGAATATATTGTGGGGAATCATTTTTGGTATTCCAAACTTATTTTCCATGATATTTTTTGTAAACGCTTTGAACGAACTAAATAGTTCAATAGTTTATCCATTAGTTAGTATTGGTATTGTAGCTTCATCCGCTCTTCTTGGAAACTTCATTTACAAGGAAAAACTTAACTTTAATAACTGGTTAGGAATATCAATTGCTACCTTATCAATATACTTATTCATGTAAAAATGATGTTTACAGCAACATACAAGGAAATTAAATTTTCAACAACTGCTATTTTTAAGGTAAAGGGAAGTAAATTTATATCTTATATTTTTCCTGTTTATAATCAACTAGAAGTGAAAGATAAAATTAAATTAGTTAAGGCGAATGAAAAAGGTGCTAATCACTATTGTTTTGCTTATGTATTGTTTGCAGATAAATCATGTAAAAAATCAAATGATGATGGAGAACCAAATTCAACAGCTGGATTACCCATTTTAAAAGCAATAGAAACTAATTATTTAACAAACACTTTGATTATCGTAGTAAGATATTTTGGAGGAAAAAAACTTGGAATTCCTGGATTAATAAAATCATATCAAACATCTGCTTTACTAGCAATTGATAAATCAAAAATTATCATTAAAAATATTAAAGAAATCTATAAAATTATATTTGACTACAATATTATTAACGACATTATGAAGGAAATTAAAAGAAATAATGCTGTTATTTTATCACATGAATACAATCTTAAATATCAACTTAAATTTTCAATTGATTTAGATAAATCAAAACATCTAATTGAAAAGTTAAAAATTTTTAAAGGAGTTGAAATTAAATATATTAAAACTATATAAATGGAATTATTAAAAAAATTATGCTCAATACATGCACCTTCAGGAGAAGAAGTAAATATTTCAAAGTATCTTATTAACTATATTGAAGAAAATAAAAAATCATGGAAATTTAATCCAAAAATATATTTTGGTGATAATTTTCAAGATAATATAATTTTAGTATTTGGAAAGCCAAAAACTGCAATTTTTGCTCATATGGACTCAATTGGTTACACGGTTAGATATAACAATGAAATTGTAAAAATTGGTGGTGCATCATCAGATGATGGAATTCAATTGGTTGGAAAAGACAGAAATGGTCAAATTGTAGGTATACTAAAAAACAGAAAAAATAAACTATTTATTGATTTTGAAAGAAAAATTGAAGTAGGAACTACTCTAACCTATAAACCAAATTTTAGATTGAACAAAAAATATGTAACGTCATGTTATTTAGATAACAGATTAGGTGTTTGGAATGCATTAGAAGTCGCAAAAACTCTTAAAAATGGAATTATAGTATTTTCATCTTGGGAAGAACATGGAGGTGGATCAGTAGGATACCTAGGTAAATTTATTTACGAAAAATTTAATGTCAAGCAAGCATTAATATCAGATATTACATGGATTACTGAAGGAGTTAGACATGGGGAAGGATGTGTAATTTCAATACGTGATAGAGGAATTCCAAGAAGATCCTTTGTAAATAAAATAATAAATATTGCTCAAAATAACAATCTTAAATTTCAATTAGAAGTAGAGTCATCAGGAGGAAGTGATGGAAACGAATTACAAAATAGCCCCTTTCCATGGGACTGGTGTTTTATTGGTGCACCCGAAGATAATGTGCATTCAACTAATGAAAAAGTAAATATTAAAGATATTCAATCAATGACCAACATTTATAAACAGCTTATGGATAAATTGTAAAGTTAATCCTTAAACTTAATATCAACTACTTTACCAGGAACTACAATCGTATCTACAAACTGTGAAAGAGACATATTATACTTGTAAATATTGCTTGGATTGTTAATGTCGTTGATATAAAACATATTTGCATATACCTGAGTTGTATCTGTATTATTATATTTTTCCTCATTTCTAACCAAAACATCAGATTCAGAGGTAATTATTTGAGTGATTCCAGTTCCATCTTCTGACATACCATAAATTCCTCCATCAGCGGTAAAATAGTACCTGTTGTTATAATAGTTATATATTAGATTGTCGGCATTATAAATACTAGTTAAATCTCTTGAATAAAAAACATTTAAATTATTAGGAAAAACTTTATATAAAGATGATTCAGTATTGGACAATGGATTTAATGGGTTAAAAACTCCACGACATAAAATTAACAAATCCCCTTGAATCATTCCAGAACTAGGGTTATCACCTAAATTTACAACATCTAAAATAATTGATGTTGGAACAAGTTGATCTTTGTGTTCTATTGCAATCATAGTTGAGTCTTTAAACATAGCTGGAACTCTTCCGCCATTTAGAACATATGCCTTTGTGTATGTACTCATTATAAAAGCAGGTTTAGTACTATCTCCTGTTTCTATATTCGAAACTATATCAAATAAATCTAAATCAACTACTCTTACTGTAGATGATCCTTTATCTGCAACAAGTAATCTATTAAAACTAATTTTATTACAAAATACTGGATTGCTAAATCCAGTTATCTCATTTTCAAGATTAAAAGTATTTATATCGACAATTGATAATCTATCGCTTAAAATAAACCCTTTACCATCAATAAAACTTATATTTTTTGGATTAATTAGGTTAGAGCTATTAACAGAATTAAATATTTGAGTTTGTACTAAAGCTGCCGAATCTTTGTAATCTAAATAGTGAATACCAAAATCGGTTACGATATACATCCCATCCCCATATGCATTAGGCAATAAAGGTGTAATAGTTTCTTCTTCTTCTTCTTGACATGAAACAAATAGCACCAATAAAAAAATAAAATAAAATCTCATATCTTTTTTTTGTAAAGATAATAGAAAGTTTACTTAACTATGAAGGTTGGCTTGTTGTTTTTAATAAAAACACCTGATTTTAAGTTTTCAAGCTCTATGACTTTACCAGAAAGATCATAGATACTGTTTATATTAAATTTTTCATTATAAACCTCAAATAAGTCCGTAATTACTCTAAAGTCAAAAGCAATTGTTCCTGGAGAAATACCGCAATCAAAACTGTTTAAGATGTTGTTGTTATTGTCATAAATCTCAACTTTGCCATATGAAAAAAAATCAGTTGAACTCGTATATAGCCAATCATTCACATGATCATATGCTAACTCATAAAAATTATTATTTAAAGGCAAGGAATTACCATTATTATTTAAGGTAAAAATATCCCACTCATAAAGAACAGTATCACCAGAAATTTGATAATTGATTTTAGCATCTCTTATAACTGATGTTCCACATCCCGTTGGAGCAGCTGCTAAGTTGATAGTAGTAGAATAATAAGAATTAAAATTAACTTTTGAAATTGATGATCCAGACCAGTTTTTATTATTTACAGTGTATAAATTTGAACCAAACTTCATTAAATTATCAGGGTTTTTTCCGTCAGAACCTAGATCTATTTCAGTTTCATATGAATTTGCAGATAAATCTACAACACCTATAATACCTTTCTCATTACCCCATTCATAAGCATTGTTAATGGCTACATATAATTTGTTTTCATTAACTATCATATTTTGTGTTGACCATTTTGGACCAGTAACTGTATCAAATTCAAAAGAAAAAGAAAGATCAGATAATGAATATACTTGTAAATATGATGCAAACTGTATTGGCATAAATGTTGTATTATCATAATCTCCTCTTGAAACAAAAACTTTTTCATTATGTATTTTAATATTTCTTATACCATCAATATTTTGTGATGCTACCAAGTTATAATTATTTATGTCATACTTTAATAGTTTATTATCCGCAGCAACATAGAAGAAGTCTCCATGTACAACAAGGTCAGAAGCAAATCTTGCATCTTCTATAGTATCAACTACACTATATGAATCATCAGAAGGTGTATATACACCAATAGTAACTGGTACTACAATTTGGTTTGTAGAATAATCAAAATAACCTTCATTAAGAACGAAAATTTGATGAACGTACTCATTTGATTTAGCATTAACAAATACAAATAGCATTAAACATAAGATTAAAATAACTTTTTTCATAATATTTTTTTTTAAAAATTAATAAATGCAAACTACTTAATCCAGAGAAGTTTAAACTTAAAATAAATTAGCAGGTCTTCTGACTTAGTTCGCTTAACTTGCCTTCCCAAATAATAGTGGCTTTGTAGTAGTTAAACATTAATGAACATTACAGCTGCTGGTACAGTATAGGATTCTCACCTATTTCCCTATTAAAATCATGTTTCGATTAAAACAAGATGTACTAATTCATATGCAAAAATGAGAAAAAAATTATACAAAAAAGCTATTTTTAAAAAATATATTACAAAAAAACTGAATCTGATATTCTAATAGCTTCGTCTAATTCAGAATGGTTTATTTTAACTTTATCGTTAAAAAATTCAATTACTTTTTCAGTGGGAATATTACCAACTAGTTTATCTATTGCCATTGGACATCCACCATATCCTTTAATCGCGGAATCAAATCTTACACAACCACTTAAATATGCTGCTTTTATCTTTTCAGTTGACTCATCATAAGTTGAATGGAAGTGCGCACCAAAATTAATATTAGGATAATTTTTAATTAAATTAGTGAATAATAAATTAATTTTATTTTTATTTGAAACTCCAATAGTATCAGATAATGCTATATTCTTAAGATTTAACCTATCAAGCTTATATGTTAATTCTAAAATTAAATCTGTATCCCATTTTTCATTGTAAGGATTTCCAAATGCCATTGATATATATACTTGAATCTTTTTATTGTGCTGAATGCATAAATTTTGTAGTTCTGCAATTAAATCTAAAGATTCGTTAATTGTTTTATTTGTATTTTTCTTTTGAAAAATTTCTGAAATTGACAAAGGATAGCCTAAATAATTTATTTGTTTAAAATCACATGCTTTTTTGGCTCCTCTAAGGTTAGCAATTATAGAAAGTAAATTTGAATTTGAATTATCCAAATCTAAATTATTCAATACAATTTCAGTGTCTTTAAGTTGTGGAATAGCTTTTGGAGAAACAAAGGATCCAAAATCAATAGTATGAAAACCAACTTTTATTAATTGATTAATATATTTGATTTTTTTTTCTGTTGATATAAATTTTTGTATGCCTTGCATAGCATCTCTTGGGCATTCTGTTAAATATATCATTTTAAGAGTAATTTATTTATCTTTTTAATCAAAGCTGGTCCTTGATATATAAATCCTGTATACAACTGAATAAGACTTGCACCAGCATTTATTTTTTCTAAAGCATCTTCTGCAGAATGAATACCTCCAACTCCAATTATTGGGAATGAATTATTTGACTTTTGATATAAATATTTAATAACTTCAGTGGATCTCTTTTTTAATGGTTTTCCGCTTACTCCACCATTACCAATTTTAGTAATTATTTTTGTATCTGAAATCAAATTTTTTCTTTCTATAGTAGTGTTGGTAGCAATAACCCCATCAATTTTAGTATCAAGAACAATCTCGATTATATCATCAAGTTGTGCATTAGATAAATCAGGAGCTATTTTTAATAAAATAGGTTTTCTTTTGCTCTTTAAATTATTTTTTTCTTGTAAATCATTTAATATGCTTGTTAATGGTCCTTTTTCTTGTAGTTCTCTTAAACCAGGCGTATTGGGTGAACTAACATTAACAACAAAATAATCTACATAATCAAATAATTTTTCAAAACATATTAAGTAATCTTTTTTTGCTTCTATATTTTTAGTAATTTTATTTTTACCAATATTTCCACCTATTATTATATCTGTCTTTTTTCTTCTTAATCTAGCTAGAGCAGACTCCACTCCTTCATTATTAAATCCCATTCTATTTATTAAAGCACTATCTTTTTTTAATCTATATAATCTTGGTTTTGGGTTGCCTTCCTGAGGTAATGGTGTAATTGTTCCAATCTCTATAAATCCAAAACCAAACATAGATAGTTCATCAAATAATTTTGCATCTTTATCAAAACCAGCAGCAAGTCCAACTGGATTTTTAAATGTAATACCAAAAAGATTTCTTTCTAATTTTTTATTATTTAATTGGTATATAATTTTCCAAATGAAAGTCGGTAACAATTTTGCTTTTACCTTGATTAAAGAAAACGTAAAATGATGAATAAACTCAGCATTAAAAAGAAATAAAAAACTACGAATAAATTTATATTTTGATAGAAAAAAAATTGTAAACAGGAAGAAAATAAACATTAATATCAAATTAATATCATATTCGTTTGCATTTGCTGCAGTTAATATTATCATTTATTTTTTTTACAAAAATAGAAAATGATGTTTAATATTACCTTTTTAATTCATCAAAAGAATTATCATCAAAAAAAACAACAATTTTATCAATTTTCTTGTCATTAACAGATTCTTTAATATTTTGATTTTTTTTCATATATCCAACTCCAGTAATAAGCCAATTAGCATTCAAATTAGAATAATTATTTAAAAGCTTTTGTAGAAATTCAATACTTGGTTTATTTCTTCCAGATAAAATATGTGAAATAGTAGCTCTATTTACTTCTATATTTTCTGCTAATTTTGATGGTTTTAAACTTTCATTTGACATCCACTTTCGTAATCTTTCATGCATATTAATTTGTTTACAATTTTAAAAACAAAATTATTAAAATGTATTAATTAGCTAGTAATATTTGATCTTATTTGTTTTATTAATATAATAATTAGATTAAGATAAAACTACTAAAATATTGAAATACAATAAATTAAAATAAATATATGAAATTTAATAATTATTATTATTTAAATATCTGTTTAATAATTAAATATGTTTACAAATGTAAATTTTTTTTAAATAAATTAATATTTTTAGACATAACTAAAATTATTTTTAAATTAATAAAATTTATTATTTTTACATCATGAATACATTGGCAGAAGAAAACTATCTTAAGGCAATTTTAAACATTTCACTTAGTACGAACAAGAAAGTATCAACAAATGAAATTTCTAATGTGTTAAAAACCTCCCCTGCTTCAGTAACAGATATGCTGAAAAAACTTCTTGAGAAGAAACTAGTTGAATATGAAAAATATAAAGGAGTTGAGCTTAGTAATATAGGAAAACAGTACGCAGTTAATATTATAAGAAAACATAGACTTTGGGAAACATTTTTAGTTGATCATCTTGAATTTAATTGGAGTGAAGTTCATGAAATTGCAGAAGAACTAGAACATATTAAATCAACAAAACTTATCAATAAGCTTGATACTTTTCTTGGTTATCCTAAATTTGACCCTCACGGTGATCCAATTCCAAGTAAGGAAGGTGTTATTCCAAACATAAAAAGCACTTCATTAGACCAAATGGAAGTAGGTTTTACGGGTCATGTTTTAGGAGTAACTATTGACGATAAATTATTTTTAGATTACTTAACTAATTTAAATATTAAAATTGGAACTAAAATAGAAATTATTCAAAAAATAGATTTCGACCAATCCTTAATTGTAAATATTGAAAATATTAAAAATCATATCAGCTTTGATGTTGCAAAAAATATATTAATTAAAAATTATTAAAAATGGAAAATCTTGAAATATACAAGTGGTTTATTAATCAATCTCCTGTTATACAAGCTTTAATTGGAGGTTTATTTACGTGGGGGTTAACTGCCTTGGGTGCGAGTTTAGTTTTTTTCTTTAAAACAAGTAATAGAAAAATGCTTGACATGTGTCTTGGCTTCACTGGAGGAGTAATGATAGCAGCAAGTTTTTGGTCATTATTATCACCTGCAATAGCTGCTGTTGAAAAACAACAAGAACTTGGTATCACTGATTTACCTGTTTGGTTTGCCCCTGCAGTTGGATTTCTTCTTGGAGCTTTATTTTTATACTATTTAGATAAAAAAATTCCTCATCTCCATCTATTTGAACCAGTAGAAAATGCTGAAGGACCTAAGACAGATCTGAAGAAAACTGAACTACTTGTTCTAGCAATTGCATTACATAATATTCCCGAAGGACTAGCTGTTGGTGTTGCTTTTGGAGCTCTTGCTCATGAAATGGATATCGGAATTGAAATTGGAGGTGCTATTGCACTTGCTATTGGGATGGGAATTCAAAATGCACCTGAAGGATTTGCTGTTTCAATGCCCTTAAGAAGACAAGGTTTCTCAAAGTTAAAATCTTGGCAATGGGGACAAATGTCTGCTATAGTAGAACCAATATTTGCAGTTATTGGAGCGGCTATTGTAATATTGGTATACCCAATACTTCCTTATGCATTAGCATTTGCTGCTGGTGCTATGATATTTATTGTCATTGAAGAAGTGGTGCCGGAGAGTCAAAGAGGAGGAAATGCTGATATCGCTTCATTAGGACTGATTGGAGGATTTATTATAATGATGTGTTTAGATGTTGCTCTAGGTTAGTTAATTAGCCTAACAAAGATATAAATAATTATCTTTGTAAAATGTCTGATGTAAACATTAAAAATAAAAAAGCTTTTTTTGAATTTCATATTCTAACCAAATATAGCGCAGGTATATCATTATTAGGAACCGAAATAAAGTCTATTAGAAATAATAATGCTAATCTTTCTGATGCTTTTTGTACTTTTAATAATTCTGAACTATATATAAAGAATTTACATATCGGGGAACTACAAAATGCTGGCTTAAATAACCACATTCCGAAAAGAGACAGAAAATTATTATTGAATAAATTAGAGCTTAACAAAATAGAATCAAAAGTTAAAGAAAGGGGGATAACTATCATTCCATTACGTTTATTTATAAATAAAAACGGTAAAGCAAAAATTGAAATTGCATTATCCAAAGGAAAAAAACTATTTGATAAAAGAGAAAGTATTAAAGAAAAAGATATAAAAAGAGATATAAATAGATCACAAATATTAAAATGAGATACTTATTATTGCTATGCATATTACTAATTGTTTCATGTAAAAAAGATATTAATTTTGAAAATCAATATGCTAGCTTAGAATTTTCTAATGATACAATTATATTTGACACCACGTTTCAATCTATTGGTACTTCAACACAAACATTAACAGTTTATAATAATAATGATTTTAATATTATTACTAATATTTCTCTTTCATCTAATGAAAATGGTAGCTTTAGAATAAATGTGGATGGAATTCCATTAAACGAAATGGAAAATACTAGTGTTAATATAAAATCTAATGATAGTATTTTTATTTTTTTAGAAGTTACTCCAAGTGAAAACAATATGAATAGTTTTTTAATAACAAATATTTTAAATTTTAACACTGGAGGTAAAAACCAAAATGTCAAACTTGTTTGTCCTGGAAATAATGCAATATTTCATATTTTACATGACAATATTATAAATGATAGTACTATATATAGATACTATTCTATAAGTGAAAATACCACATGGACAAATGAATTACCACATGTTGTTTTCGGACAAGTAGTTGTTGAACCAGGAGTTACACTTACAATAGAAGAAGGAACTAATATTTATTTTTATAGTAATTCTGGAATAATAGTAGGAAATCCTATTTACTCAAATAACTTTGGCAGTTCATTAATTGTAAATGGAACATTAAATAATAAAGTTATATTTCAAGGTATTAGATTTGAGGAATGGTATGAGGATTCTCCTGGACAGTGGGATAAAATTTGGATTACTCCTGGTAGTATTAACAATCATATAACAAATGCGGTAATAAAAAATGGTATCATAGGAATTCATGTAGATACAATTGGCAGCAACTCTCCTACTTTAATTTTAGAAAATACTATAATACAAAATATGTCAAACATTGGACTATTAGCGCAAGGATCAAATGTCGATGCTCATAATTTAGTTATTAGAGATTGTGGCCAATATTTAGTTGCTTTAAACATTGGTGGAAATTATAATTTCACACATTGCACATTTGCGAATTATTGGAGTTATTATCAAAACAGAAATAGAAACACACCTTCTATTCTTCTTAATAATTACTATGAAGGAGCTGATGGAAACATATACATAAGAAACTTAGAATCTGCCAATTTTACCAATTGCATTATCTATGGTACTTTATCAACAGAAATTAGTTTTCAAGAAAATAGTTCTGGAAACTTTAATTATAATTTTCAAAACTGTCTGATTAAATTAGATCCCAATATCAATCTAACAAATAATTATTTGGATTGTATTATTAATGAAGATCCAATATTTGTAGATTTTGAAGAAGGTGATTTAAGTCTTGATGAATTATCTCCTGCTATCAACTCTGGAGTGTTACTTAATGGTTATTTAATTGATATTAACGGCAATACAAGAGCAAATCCTGATATAGGTGCTTATGAAAGATAAATTATAAACTTATAAGAAAATCTATTATATCAAAATTATCAGCGTAACTATTCAGTTTTGGTTTTTGAGTACATCCAAGTTTATCATTAGTTTTAGAAACTACACATTGAATTTGATTATTATTTATCTCAAGAAAGTTTTTTACTTCATCAACATCAGTGTATTCGAAATAGTTTAGCAAACTTACTGGTGAATGTAATTGTTTGCTCTTTTTAATTAATAAAAAACCATTATCAAAAAAATTTTGTTTATCCATTAATAGAATTGTTTTGTGATAATCGTAATTGTTCATATATTTTTGATGCTTTATCAAATATTTATATTTGTAAAATGCTTTAAACAATTTATTTAAATCATAATTTTTAGGAACTAATAATTGAGAAACACTTCTACATCCTAAACCAAAATATTTAAATATATCATCAGCCAGTAATTCCAAATCCGAATTATTTTCATTACCATTAATTACAGCTACTGAAGATCTATTTTTTCTAATAATTTTCTTTTTGTTTTTAAAATAATAATCAAAGTATTTTGCCGTACTGTCACTTCCTGTAGCTATAATAGCATCATATTTTTTACTTTCAATTTTTTCAATAAAAAATATTTGATTTTCAAATTCTGTATTTATTTTTATTAGCTCGTTTAATATTAAAGGGATTAATATATTATCTTTTGATGAAAGTTTTAAAAACAGCTTATGTCCAGTAATCAAAATACACAAAATATCATGAAAAGAGACAAGTGGAATATTACCAGCTGAGATAACTAAAATTTTTTTAAAATTAATATCGGAGATTCTATATTTATTTAACCAAAAATTTAATGAATTAAAATTTAGTTGATTACCCCAATAATCAATTGCAAACTCAATGTTTTCAAATGTAAACCAAGGATTTATGATTTGTATTTCATTAATTTTATCTCTATAATTATTAATAAAATCATTTCTGAGATTATTACCTAACTGTGTTAATGCTATTATTCTTTCATCTAAATCCATAAAATAATTTTATTTTTACAAAAATAATTTAGTTTTTCACAATGAAAATAAAACAAGCTTTCTTTATTATAATTTGTTTTTTTTACTCTAATAAAACAAGTTCTATTACACCCTCAATTAATTTAAAATTTAACTATACTATTTCACCAAATGATAAAATTAATATTTTACAAGATAGTTTAAAAGCTAAATTAGATATAATTCAAAATGGCATTGATGAAAATGAAAAATTATTAGCAAATCAAGAATTTGTTAGTATACTTAGAAGGACATTAAAGCTCAAAAATTCATTTGATTTTACTTTTGATTCACTTAACACAATAAGTATATTACAATCACCTGATAATTATTTTAAAATTTATAACTGGTTTGTTGAAAATGATGATAACACTTATAGATTTTATGCGATGATTCAGTTTAAAAATACTAAAAAAGATGTGGTTTTTTTAAATGATAACTCCGATGATATTCTTAATGTTGAACAAGCAGAATTAAGATCTGACAACTGGTATGGTTGTTTATATTATAATATAATTAAAAACAAAGCAAAAAAATCATATACTATCATTGGTTGGGATGGAAATAATGAATTCAGTACAAAAAAAATAATTGATGTCATCAGATTTAACAGATATAATAATATAAAATTTGGTGCACCAATTTTTAAAGATGATAAACAAAAAAGTAAGAAAAGAGTTATAATTGAATATAATGACCGATCTCCTGTAAGTGTCCAATTCAATAAAAAATCTAAACAAATAATTTTTAACAACTTAGTTCCACAAAAAAAAGAATTAGATGGAATCAAAGCATATTATGTTCCTGACGGCTCATTTAACGCATATGAATATAAAAAAGGGAAATGGTGGCTTATAAAAGATATTGATGCAAGAAATCAAAATAATTAATATATTTAATATTCATGTTAACATGCTATTCGAAAAAATTAATAATCGCTGGTTGTGATGAAGCTGGAAGAGGCTCCTTAGTTGGTCCAGTTGTAGCAGCTAGTGTTATTCTTCCTAAATATTTTAATTGCAACTTAATTAATGATTCAAAATTATTATCAGAAAAAAAAAGAAATAATGCATATGATGTTATAATGAATAAAAGTCTTTCTTATGCAATTGGTATAGTTGATGAAAAAAAGATAGACAAAATCAATATTTTAAATGCAAGCATCTTTGCTATGCACAAAGCTATCAGTAAATTAGAAATAACTCCGGAACTTATACTTATTGATGGAAATCAGTTTAAAAAATACAAAAGCATTCAGCATAGATGTATCGTTAAAGGAGATAAAAAGTTTATATCGATAGCTGCAGCTTCTATTATTGCTAAAGTTTATCGGGATAGATTGATGCTTAAGTTACATAATGAAATTAATGATTATAAATGGAACAACAATAAAGGTTATCCAACAAAATTTCACAGGAAAATGATAGAAAAACTTGGCCCCTCAGTATATCATAGAAAAAGTTTTCAACTTACAAAAAAGATTGATAAATAAATTATTAATTTTGGTAATTAAAGTTTTTCAATGACAAATAAACTTGTTAAATTAATTATTCCAGTAATATTAATATCGATTATATTACTAATTAGCTTCAAGACATATAATGAGGCTAAAAATTCTCAAACTAATTTTCTTACATTAGTTCCTGAAAACACCTCTCTAATATTGAAAATAAATAATTTAGAAAAGTTTAAAAAAATTAATGAAAAAAAAATTATTAGTAAGCTTAACTACCTAATTGAAAAAGACTTTTTAAATACAAATAAAGAAGCTTTAAATATCATTTTACAGAATGAGTTGCTTAATAATATCACTTCATTGAACATCTCCTTACATAAAACAGGAAACAATAACTTATCCACTTTATTCACTACATATATTAATTCTAAAGAAATATTATCAAATAAAAATTATGAAGTTAGAGAATATGATAAAAAAAATATTTATACAATAGATTTTAAAGGCAACAACTATCACTTTTATAATTTCGAAAATATTTTATTTTTTTCTAAATCAATGATTATTATTGAAGAGGTAATAAAGACGCAATCATCTAATTATAACCTAATGGATGATATAGCATTTCAAAAGAGTTACAAAACAATTAACAAAAATTCTGATGCTAATATTTTGATAAACTTTAATGAATTAGCAAGCACATCAAATACATTCTTTATAAATTCATTTTTTATTAATGATTTTTCTAGCTGGTCTTGTAATGATTTAGAAATCAAAAACGATTTAATTATCGCAAATGGCATTGTCAGTACAAATAAGAAAATTGAATATTATACAGATATTTTAGAAAATCAAGAACCAAAAAAAATTAAAATCACTGAAATAATTCCAGAAAATACCTCTAATTTTATTTCAATTGGCTTTAGTAATGCAAAACTATTTTTAGAAAATAAAAATAAATTACTTCAAAAAAATAATAACTTTTGGAACTGGGATAAAAATAGAAAAAGTTTACTTGATAGTACAAATATAAATTACAATGAACTTATAAAAAAAATTGATTCAGAAGCAGGATTTTTTAAAACATCTCATTTAAATACAAATCATAATTTTAACTATTTTAAATCTATCAATTCAATTATATTAACTAGCTATTTTCAAGCTATAATTAAAAAAATAAAAATATATAATAATAAAAATATTTTTTACTGTTCAGATCATAACTTAACTCACAATCTATTTGGACCAATTATTCAAACTCAAACCCCATATTTTACAATAATAAATGACTATTTTATTTTCAGTGATAATATTAATTCTATCAAATACTTAATAGATAACTTTAATTCAAATAATACGCTAATTAACAGCAATTATTTTGTAAAATATAATACACTACTATCGCAAAAATCAAACCTTACATTATATTCTAACCCCGGAAAATCTTTTTATAAATTTCATGATAACTTAAGAAAAGAATATAAGAAAAGAATAAAATTCAACAAGGACTCAATATCAAAATTTACTGGTCTATCATTACAAATATCAAATAAAGGTAGTGTATTTTCAAGTGATTTTATTTTATTTTATGATGAAGATTTTAAGCAGAATTTAGTTGAAGAATGGGTTGTAAGAATTGATACACAAATCATTACTAAACCATATTTTGTAAAAAATCATTTTACAAAAGATAAAATGATACTGATACAAGACAATTCTAATATTTTATATGCATATAATACAAATGGAAAATTAATTTGGAAGAAAAGATTAAATAATAAAATTATTGGTAAAATTAATTCAATTGACTTTTATAAAAACAACAAATATCAATGTATATTCAACACAAATACAAATTTACATATTATTGATAGAAATGGAAATTACGTAGAAAACTATCCAATTAAACTTCCTAATAAAACAAAGATCGGCCATTCTTTATTTGATTACAATAACAAAAAGAAATATAGAATTATTATTGTTGGTGAAGACAATATGATTTACAATTTAGATAAATACGGAAAAAAAGTAATTGGATGGAAATATAAAAAACAAAATAATAGAATATTAAAATCACCAAAACATTTCAAATTTGGAACAAATGATTATATTTTACTAGAAACAAGAAATAAAACTACAAAGCTATTAGCAATAAATGGAACTGAAAGAATAATTTTTTCAAGTGAATCAATATTTAATGATTCTGAAATTAAAGTTAGTGAAAATGGATATTTATACGCAGTAACAAATGATGCTAAACTATGGAAAGCAAAATTAGATGGAAATTCTACTGAAACAATATTACCTAATTTAAGTAATGAATCAAAATTTACTATTATTAATAATAATTTTATTTTTAATAACGATAAAAAAGTTCACTCAATTGATGAAGAGTTTAATAATTTGTTTACATTGAATTTTGACAATGAAATTAAAAATATTTCGAACTATAAAGACTATATATTAATTGAAACATCAAACAAACTTTTTCTTTATGATAATGATAAAATTATAAACGGTTTTCCAATTAAATTAACTGGTTATTATAACATAAATGATATAAATAATAACAATAAAATTAATATAGTTAATGTTGTAAATAATTCAATTTATAATTACGAATTATTTGATTAAAAAAGCTTTACTTATGTAAGGGATGTATATATAATTATCCTTGATTCCAAACTCATGAATTTTTGAATAATCTAACCCAAATTTTATAATACTACTTTTAGTATTGTGATTAAAAGATATTTCAGTTCCAATTTTTATATCAAAGTCAAATTTATTATTTTGTTCTGAAAAATTAGCACCTGTATTTAAACCAAAATAGTAATCTTTAAAAATTTGGTAATTAATCCCTACATTAAATCTACTAATAAAAAATGAAGAGTTTACGTCACAATACAACATAATATTTTTATCAAAATAATATATTCCTAATCCAGTAATATATGGAAAACCTATGTTAGTTGAAAAGTAATAACTACTTATTGATAAATCTTTATCAAAATGATGTAACTCATGCTTTTTAATAATATTTATAAGTAAGTTTGAATATTTAGGATTAGTTGCATATCCTGCTTTAGAGAGTCCCTTTGCCCATTTTTTATAATCACTATTTTCAAACAAAAATTTATATCGTTTTTTTTCACTTAAAAAAAGAGAGTGATCTCTATATGATTCTTTAGCTGAATTATATCTTCGAAAACATTCGTTTTTTTCATCATCATCATGATAAATTTTATCGCCAGTCCATTCATTATGGCATTTTATACCAAAATGATTGTTACCTTCAATAGCAAGCTTACTTTCACCATTAGCAGATTCTAATATTCCTTGAGCCAAAGTTATACTTGCAGGAATACCATAAATTTTCATTTCAGAAACAGCTAAATCACTATATCTTGTAATATATATTTTAGTTTTATTTTGAGAATAACTAATATTAGAAATTAAAATCCAAAAAATCAATATAAATCTCTTATTAAACATATAAGTTATTGAGGTAAATTTAAATTAAACCTTTCATTCATCCCTAAGTTTCCTTGTAAACCTCCTGTATGTATCGCTAAGATAGAAGATTTTCTTTTAAAATATCCCTTTCTAATTAAATCAAATAAGCCATACATCATTTTAGATGTGTATATAATATCTAATTTAATTGAATGATTCAAATCAAAATCTTTGATAAAATTTACCAAATCAGCATCATATTTTGCAAAACCACCAAAAGTATAATCATCTAATAAATTCCAATTATTATTATTTGTAAATTTTTTTATTTTTTCCTCTAAATCACCTACTCCTTTAATACTCTTAAAGCCTAATATTTTTTGATTTGTCTTAGAAGAATTAATTATACCTGAAAAAGTACCTCCAGTAGCAACTGGAACACAAATATAGTTTTGATTATCAGAATCTGATAATATCTCTTCTGCTCCTTTAACACCAAGATCATTAGTACCACCTTGCGGAATTAAATAAAAATCACCATATTTTTTTTTTAAATCGATAATCATATTTTTGTCATATCTCATTTTATAATAACTTCTTGAAATATAATCTATACGCATTCCGTATTGCTCCACTAAACGTAGTATTGGATTTAAATTTTGTTTTTTTTCTCCTCTTACTAACCCAATACTTTTAAGATTATATTGATTAGAAATTACAGCTGTTGCTAAAAGATGATTAGAATAAGCACCACCAAATGTTAAGACACTTTTTTTAGAATTATTTATTGCAGATTTTATATTATATTTTAATTTATACCATTTATTTCCTGAAATATATTTGTCGATTAAATCAATTCTTTTAACAAATAATTCAATATCATTTTTAGATAATAATTTAGATATTATTTGTTCTGTTTTGATTTTCATTTAATAGCAAATATCTTTAATTTTGCATAAATTATGGACGGCTTTTCAAAAATAACAAAACTAAAAAAAGAAGATTTTTATTATTCAAAAGATGGCTATATAGTATTTACTGAAAAATACCACATAAAAAGAGGATATTGTTGTGATAGTAACTGTAAACATTGTCCTTACAAAAAGAAAATAAAAAAAAATGAAAAATTTTAAACAATCAGTATTAGAAGGTATTCCAAAAATATTACCTAATCAAAAAATTAGAAGTTCAAATATTAGTCATGCTCCTAACAGAAAACATATTTTAAATGTTGAAGAAAAAAAGCTTGCAATTAGAAATGCTTTAAGATACTTTCCTGAGAATATGCACAAAGATCTTGCAAGAGAATTTTTAGATGAGCTAGATAAATATGGAAGGATTTATATGTACAGATTTATGCCTGAATATGATTTAAAAGCAAAAAATATAAATGATATACCTCACAAATCTAAACAAGCAGCCGCAATACAATTGATGATTTTAAACAATTTAGATCATGCAATAGCACAACATCCAGAAGAACTCATAACATATGGAGGAAATGGTGCAGTTTTTCAAAATTGGGCTCAGTATCTTTTGTGTATGCAATATCTAGCAAACATGACTGATGAACAAACACTAGTTATTTATTCAGGTCATCCTATGGGCTTATTTCCTTCAAATAAAAATGCTCCAAGAGTTGTAGTGACTAATGGGATGATGATTCCTAACTATTCTAAGAAAGATGATTGGGAAAAATACAATGCACTAGGCGTAACTCAGTTTGGACAAATGACCGCAGGATCATTTATGTACATAGGGCCACAGGGAATTGTTCATGGAACTAACATAACACTGCTTAATGCAGCAAGAAAAGTTGATTCAAATGCTACTGACTTGTCAGGTAAAATATTTGTTACTTCAGGATTAGGTGGAATGTCTGGAGCACAGCCTAAAGCAGCAGTCATCGCGAAAGGAATATGTATTGTTGCTGAAGTAAATAAATTTGCGTTATATAAAAGACATGAACAAGGATGGGTAGATGAAATATTTGATGATTTAGACACAATTATAGACAGAGCTATAGATGCAAAAGATAATGTTGAATCAGTTTCTTTAGCCTATTGCGGTAATATTGTTGACTTATGGGAAAAACTAGTTGATAGAAATATTAAAATTGATATAGGATCGGACCAAACCTCTCTTCACAATCCATATTCCGGTGGTTATTATCCAGTTGGATTGACATTTGAAGAATCTAATATTATGATGTCAAAAAAACCAGAAGAATTCAAAAAGTATGTTAAAAATAGTTTAAATAGACATACGAGTGCAATAAACAAATTAAGTCAACAAGGTATGTATTTTTTTGACTATGGAAATGCATTTTTATTAGAATCAATGAGAGCAGATTCAGATATTCTAGATGATAAAAATAAATTTAAATATCCATCCTATGTACAAGATATTATGGGACCAATGTGTTTTGATTATGGTTTTGGCCCATTTAGATGGATATGTGCTTCAAATTTAAAAGAAGATTTGTTAAAAACAGATAAAATTGCTTCACAAGTTCTTTTAGAGCTTATGAAAAAATCTCCTGAGGATATCAAACTTCAAATGAATGATAATATTAACTGGATTAATGATGCCGATAAAAATAATTTAGTTGTTGGTTCACAAGCTAGAATACTATATGCTGATTCAACTGGTAGGATTGAAATTGCAAAGGCTTTCAATAAAGCAATTGCAAGTGGAGAAATTAGTGCACCAATTATATTAGGAAGAGATCATCATGATGTTTCTGGTACAGACTCACCGTTCAGAGAAACATCAAATATATATGATGGATCAAAATTTACAGCAGATATGGCAATTCATAATGTAATTGGAGATAGTTTTAGAGGAGCTACGTGGATTTCAATACATAATGGCGGGGGCGTTGGTTGGGGTGAAGTAATTAATGGTGGATTTGGTATGATGATTGATGGAAGTAAAGATTCTGAAATAAAAATCAAATCTATGTTACATTGGGATGTTAATAATGGAATTGCAAGAAGAAGTTGGGCTAGAAATAAAGAAGCTAATATTGCAATTAAAAGAGAAATGAAAAAAAATGCTTATTTAAAAGTAACACTTCCAAATATTTGTGATGATGAAATAATTAACAATTTAAATTTTTAAATAAAATGAAATATATATTCCTAATAATTATACTTTTCCAAATGGCATGTAACTTATCTTTTGATAATAAAAAAATTAATGTTTTAGAAGAAAAAAATAATGATTCTTTGGTTCTCGCTAAAGAAGTCAATTTTCAAAATATTAAACAATTAACTTTTGGAGGAGACAATGCTGAAGCTTATTTTTCTTTTAATGATTCAAAGTTAGTTTTTCAATCTAATTATAGTGAATGGGGTGTTGAATGTGATCAAATATTTTTTACAGAAATTGATAATTCAAATATGAAAATAAAAATGCCTAACAAAATTAGCACAGGATTAGGAAGAACAACTTGTGCATACTTTATGCCTGGAGATACTACTATTATTTACGCATCTACACACCTAAAAAATGCAGAGTGTCCTCATGTGCCTAAAAGTTCCGATGGAAGGTATGTTTGGCCAATATACGATTCGTATGACATATTTGTATCGGATTTAAATGGAAATATTGTAAAACAACTAACTGATAAAATAGGATATGACGCAGAAGCAACTGTTTCACCTCAAGGAGATAAAATTGTATTTACATCAGATAGATCAGGAGATCTTGAATTATATACTATGAATATTGATGGAAGTAATATTAAACAGGTTACATTTGGACTTGGTTATGATGGAGGAGCATTTTTTTCCCCAGATGGAAAGAAATTAGTTTTCAGATCTTCAAGACCAATGGGAAATAAAGAAATTGAAGAATATAAAAATTTGTTAGATCAGGGTTTAGTTAAGCCTACAGAAATGGAAATATATACATGTAATGTAGATGGAAGTGATTTAAAGCAAATCACGAGCTTAGGTAAAGCTAATTGGGCTCCTTTTTTTCATCCTTCTGGAGAGAAAATCATATTTTCATCAAATCATAAATCAGCTAGAGGTTTTCCATTTAATCTTTTTATGATAAATATTGATGGAAGTGAATTAAAACAAATTACTTATGATGAAACATTTGATGCATTTCCAATGTTTTCCTACAGCGGAAATAAATTAGTTTTTTCATCAAACAGAAATAATGGAGGAACTAGAGCAACAAATTTATTTATTGCCGATTGGGTAGAGTAATTATTCTAAAATTATTTTTTTCTCAACATCTCCGTTATCAAAAATATAAAATTGATATTTTCCATTTTCTATTTCAACGTCCCTACCTAATACATCAACTATTTTGATTATTTTTCTTGATTTAATTTTTTCATTATCAACAATATTTGTTGATTGTGTTGAACTAATTTGAAATTTATCAAATCCAGCCTCAACTAAATGACCACCTTGAGAATCCCAATCTGCGGTTTCAATAATTATTTTCATTGTAGAAGTTATTGGAATATACTGAGAAATATCAAAACTTCTAAAATTCCATTGCCCCATATCATTAGAACCAGCAGTCATAATTTCTAAATTTACAATATTATTACCATTTGAAATCATAACCTTTAGAGAATCATTAGGAGAACTTCCACCACCCCAACTACCACCTCCATTACTGAACCAAGAATAATATTCAAGATAATGATTTTGATTATTTTGTAAGCTAAATACAGGAGACTCTAAAACTGTATTATAATCATCTACATCATTACCACCAGCAGATCCTGATGATGCTAATCCTGTTACATATGAATACTCAAAACAGTCAGTATTTACATCATTTCCAGGATTAAAATTCATACCTTGATAATCAGTTGCTTCTGAGGATCCTCTCTCCCATCTACCTGGATCTGATGGTGTTATCCCTCCACTTACTATCCATCCAAAATCAAATGTAAAATCATCATAATACCCTTCATCTAGCACAACTGAAATGTTTGAAGAAGAACTAATATATTCATTATCACAAGAAGTGATATAACCCCATTTTCCTGCAATTATTTCATAGTAGCCTTCATACATACCGTTAATATTAAAATTACCGTTAATATCAGTTGTTGTAGTAAATGAAAAATCATTATTGTAAATGACAACATCTGAGTTAGCTATACCATTTGAAGAAACATCTACTACCATTCCTGAAATATTGAATGCAACTAAAGGTTGTAAAGATATGTTTACAGTTGTTAATACACCATTAGAAAGAGTTGCAGAAACTGTATCAGAAAGATAACCTGCTTTAGAAAAAACTACATCATAAACACCAGAACTAGGAGTTCCACTAAAATAATCTCCAATCAAATTAGATAATGTAAAGTTTGAAACACTAGTATTTAAAATTTCAACGTTAGCAGCATTTAAAAACGCCCCTGATTGTGCATCAGTAATATTTCCATTTAAATAGCATGCTTGTTGAAAATCTCTTCTATAAACCAATAATCTACCATTTTGATTACTGCTACTATTAATATCAGAAGATATGATATTGCCTGATGGTAAAAAAGGATACGTCCCCCAACAGCCATCAAATCCAGCACCACTGCCTGAATAAGAATCATAATATGCAACTTGTATCATATTATTTGGATAGGTTATGTCATGAACTGTAGTTCCATCTCTATACCAAGATGTAACTAAAAAATTACCATCCACATGCGTATTATGAGGTGCCGAATTAGTGCCAGGGTTAGATTGAATTCTATCTACTTCTTGAATATTACTTGTGTTAGAAATATCATACGCACCAATGTACGCTCCATTTACTTCATCTGTTGTAAAAACAAATTGACCATTGTCTGAAATCCAAGCATTGTGTGTGAAATTGCTTGGGGTGGGACAATGTCCTAGTGTCTGAGGATTAGACTTATTACTCACATCAACAACATATAGTTCTCCTTCATAAATACATCCTGCATACATCGTATCTCCACGAGCCATGCCATCATGTATATAATAATCATTCCATTCTCCAAGATAGTGCGGTGATATTGGATCGGCATCAACATCCAAAAAGATCGCACCATCTGTCGGATTACTTCCACTATTAGATGATGCTCCAAATATGTAAGCAATTCCATTTTCGTCAATGTAAATATTATGAGCTGCAGTAAATTCTACTGAATTACCATTTTGAGGATTTACAAAATTAGTAACATGCCAATAAGTATTACCAGACATGTCAGAAAGATCAACAATTAACAAACCTGCATCTGCTTCGGTTGTTACATAAGCATAATGCTCCCATGTTTTAATATCCCTCCAAGTAGAATTTAAATCTGAGATATAAAACATTTCAGTAGGATTTGTTGGATTTGTAACATTAACAACTGAAAAACCATCATTAAGACCAACTAAAGCATATTCTGAACCGTCTGATGGATCAGCCCATCCCCAAATATCACTACCTTCTGTTGAAGACCATTCAAATGTTCCTAATAGTGAAAGATTGTAATTATTCTGTGCACTTACCAAATTAAATAAAAATAGTAGTGCTATTGATAAATATTTTTTCATGAAATAAGTTTAGATGTTGCAAATATAAGCTTAATAACTTAAAGAAAATATTATAAAATTATAAATTCAAAGTTATTTGCCCCTCATCATTATTGGTATTTAGATCAGATTTGTTTGCATTTATATTCTTGTTATTAATATCAATATTTTGATGATCTAATGAGGAAAGCAAATTAATTTCTTTAATTTTTTTGGATGATAGTTGATTACCTAAAGTTTTAATTCCTTTAATAGCAATAAATTCTGATAGATTTATAATTTCCTTTTTTCTTTCTTTACCTTTTTCTTTTACAAAAACAACTTCAACTCTAGGATGAAAATCTGTAGAAACAACTTCTAGATAACTATATTTGTGATTACTAATAATACATGTTCTTTTTAAGTTGCTTTCAATTAAGAATCTTTTTACAAAAAATAATTTTTTTTCTCCATCAAAATATATGATGGAAATAGGTTTTTTAGTATCTAATTTTTCTAAAATAATAATATCGTCATCGAAGTGGTTTGATATATCAAAACTTTTTAGCTCAATAAATGCATTTTGATTAATAGTAAGTATTTTATCTTCAGCCTTAAAATCACCTAAAAATCCACCCCTTTCATCTGTATTTAATCTATTAACATTATCATCAAACCATATTTTTCTAGCAGATAATGTTGAGAGACCTTCAGATTTTAACTCTATATTTTTAACAGGATTTTTAGAAACAATATTTCCAACAGCTGTTTTACCTTTTATAGTTATATCTGCAAAATCAATGTCATACCTTAAAACTCTTAATTTCTGTAATTTTCTTAAATTAATTGTAACAACTTCAGCTTCTCCGTTTGCATTAGCTGTAAAATATAAAATCTTATCCTTGTCAGATTTTGTTAATTGATATATTTTATTTCTTGTAATACTAATAACATTAAATCTTTTAATCATACTATTACCAGTTTTTGAGTCTTTATATATCAAATTATAAATAGTTCTATCATCCCTTTTATTAAAGACAGCACAATGTATAATATCTTTTCCAACAAAAACTTTATTATCTACTTTAACTACTTTCATTGATCCATTTTCATTAAAAATAATTATATCATCAATATCAGAGCAATCGCATACAAACTCATCTTTTCTCATTGATGTTCCAATAAAGCCCTCTTTCCTATTAATATATAATTTTTTACTGGCTACTACAACTTTAGTAGCATCAATGTTTTCAAAAGCTTTAATTTCAGTTTTTCTAAATTTATTTACACCATGTTTTTTCTTAATTTCAAGAAAATAGTTAATTGCATATTCATTTAAATTATCAATATTATATTTTGTGTCTTTTACTTTAATCTCCAATCTACTTAAATCATCATTAACCTTGTTAAGATCATATTTAGTAATTTTTTTAATTTTTATTTCAGTTAACCTTTCAATATCATCATCATTAATTTCTCTTTTTAAAATATTAACAAAAGGCAATAATGATTTATGAATTGTTTTTATTATATCATCCCAGTTATCTAGTTCTTCAATTTTATGATAAATTCTGTTTTCTATAAAAATTCTTTCTAATGATAAGTTATGCCATTTAGCTTCAAGTTCATTTAAATTAAACCTTAACTCTTTTTCAAGTATCTTTAATGTGTTTTGTGTTGATTTCTGCAATATTTCAGAAACACCAATAAACTTAGGCTCATTATTTTCAATTACACATCCTATAGGTGAAATTGAAACTTCACAATCTGTAAATCTGTAAAGAGCATCAATAGTTTTTTCAGGTGAAATTCCAGAGGGTATCTGAACTAGTATCTCAACATTTTCAGCAGTATTATCTTCAACTTTTTTAATTTTAATTTTACCTTTATCATTAGCCTTTAATATTGAGGATATCAATGAAGATGTTGTTGTAGTAAATGGTAACTCTATAATTTTTAAAGTTGTTTTATCTTTTTGAATAATTTTTGCTCTAACTCTAATCTTACCACCTCTTCTCCCGTCATTATAGTCACTAAAATCTGCTGTTCCACCCGTAATAAAATCTGGGTAAATTCTAGGCTTAACTCCTTTCAAAACCTTAATAGATGCATCAATCAATTCATTAAAATTATGTGGAAGAATTTTTGTTGATAAACCAACAGCAATACCCTCAACACCTTGAATTAACAATAATGGAAATTTAACTGGTAAAATCTTTGGTTCCTTACCTCTACCATCATAAGATGAACTCCAATCTGTTATCTTGTTGTTAAATACAACATCTAAAGCAAATTGTGTTAATCTAACCTCAATATATCTAGCAGCTGCAGATTTATCTCCGGTATAAATATTCCCCCAGTTACCTTGCATGTCTAATAAAAGTTCTTTTTGACCGATTTGTACCATAGCATCTCCAATAGATGCGTCTCCGTGAGGATGATATTTCATGGTGTGCCCAATAACATTAGCTACTTTATGATATCTACCATCATGCATTTCCTTAAGCGAATGAAGTATTCTTCTTTGAACAGGCTTTAAACCATCATGAATATGTGGAACAGCACGCTCCAATATAACATAAGATGCATAATCTAGAAACCAGTTTTCATACATTCCTGATAGGTGGACTATATTATTGTTTTCCTGAAATTCTAAATCCATATTTGTTTTAAAATAAAAATTATATTAACTAACATCATCTTCTACTCTCAAATTTTCAATAATAAAGTCTTGTCTATCCTTTGTATTTTTACCCATGTAGTATTTTAATAAATCTTGTGGTTTAGAATTTTTATCAAAAATTACTGGAACTAATTTTATTTCAGGACCAATAAAATGTTTAAATTCAGATGGGGAAATTTCACCTAATCCTTTAAATCTTGTTATTTCAGCACTTTTACCTAATTTTTCGATAGCATTCTTTTTTTCATCTTCGGTATAACAATAATAAGTATGTTTTTTATCTCTAACTCTAAACAATGGTGTTTCTAGTATATAAATATGCCCTTCTCTAACTAGCTCAGGAAAAAATTGCAAAAAGAAAGTAAGTAATAATAGTCTAATATGCATTCCATCAACATCTGCATCAGTGGCAATAACAATTTTATTATACCTCAAATCATCAATTCCTTGTTCAATATTTAATGCAGCTTGCAATAAGTTAAACTCTTCATTTTCATAAACGATTTTTTTTGATAATCCATAGCAATTAAGAGGTTTTCCTCTTAATGAAAATACTGCTTGCGTATTAATATCTCTTGTCTTTGTTATCGATCCGGAAGCTGAATCTCCTTCTGTAATAAACAAAGTTGATTCTGATCTATTTTCTTTTTTTTGATCGTTATAATGGATTCTACAGTCTCTAAGCTTTTTATTGTGTAAACTTGCTTTTTTAGCTCTTTCTCTTGCAAGTTTTTTTACACCTGCCATAGCTTTTCGTTCATGTTCAGCGGATTGAATTTTTTTCAGTAAAATTTCAGCTGTTTCAGGTTTTTTATGAAGATAGTTGTCTAAATTTTTCTTTAAAAAATCCTGAATAAAAGTTAGAACTGTTATACCATTTGGCTCCATTTCCGTAGAACCTAACTTAGTTTTTGTTTGTGATTCAAAAACAGGTTCTATAACTTTTATACTCACTGCAGCATTAACAGCTTGCCTAATATCAACAGCCTCAAAATTCTTTCCATAGAATTCTCTTATTGTTTTAGCAAGAGATTGCCTAAATGCACCTTGATGTGTTCCTCCTTGAACAGTGTGCTGTCCATTTACAAATGAATAATATTGTTCTGTATATTGATTTTTGGAATGAGTTATTGCAACTTCAATATCCTTATCTGTTAAATGGATAATAGGATATAAAATTTCATTATCAATATTTTGATTAAGTAAATCAAACAAACCATTTTCAGAAAAGTACTTTTCGTTATTAAAAATTATTGTTAAACCAGGATTTAGATAACAATAATTCCACATCATTTTTTCAATATAATCGTTTAAAAACTTATAATTTCCAAACAATTTTTCATCTGGAACAAAAGTAACTTTTGTTCCTTTTCTACTAGAGTTATCTTGAATTGGTTCATCATTTACAATAGCACCACGTTCAAATTCAACTAATTTACTTTTTCCTTCTCTTACTGATTTAATTTTAAAAAATGATGATAATGCATTTGCTGCTTTGGTACCAACACCATTAAGTCCGACAGATTTTTTAAAAACCTTAGAATCATATTTAGCTCCGGTATTTATTTTTGATACACAGTCTATCACTTTACCCAATGGGATACCTCTTCCGTAGTCCCTAACTGTAACTTTATTATTTTTAACAGTAACTTCAATAGTTTTGCCGTTACCCATCACAAACTCATCAATTGAGTTATCAATAACTTCTTTTAATAAAATATAAATACCATCATCAGGAGAAGCGCCATTCCCCAATTTACCAATATACATACCAGGCCTTAGTCTAATATGCTCTTTCCAATCTAGGGAGCGAATGCTATCTTCGTTGTAATTTTCAGACATTTAAAAATGAAAAAATATATTAAATATATACTGCAAATATAAAAACACTTCAAAAGAGTTTTAATATTTAGTAATATTCGTTATTAACAAGTTTTTCAACTAGTTTACACATTAAATCTAAAATGCATAATATCTCCGTCTTTTACAATGTAATCTTTTCCTTCAACTGATAATTTACCTGCATCTTTACAAGCTTGCTCAGATCCTAAACTAACAAAATTATCATATGACATTACTTCAGCTCTAATAAATCCCTTCTCGAAATCTGAATGAATAACTCCAGCAGCTACAGGTGCTTTACTTCCTTTTAAAATAGTCCAAGCCCTAACTTCTTTCTTGCCAGCAGTAAAATATGTTTCTAAATCAAGTAATTTGTATGTGGATTTAATCAAATTATTAACACCTGGGTTTTCTAAACCAAGATCTTCAAGAAACATCTTTTGTTCATCAATATCATCTAATTCAGCTATTTCAGCTTCAATTGCTGTTGCAATTACCAAAACCTCAGCATTTTCATTTTGAGCAATGTTTTTTATTTCTTGAGTATATTTATTTCCTGTTTGCAATGAGTATTCATCAACATTACAAACATAAATAACAGGTTTTTGAGTAATTAATTGAAGTGGTTGAATTAAACTTAATTCTTCTTTTTCAATAGACAAAGTTCGTATTGAATTGCCCAATTCTAAATGTCTAATAAACTTATCTAATATAGTAATTAATTTAACCGCTTCCTTATTACCTGATTTTGCAACCCTTAAATTTTTTTCCTTTATTTTTTCTAAAGTTTCTAAATCTTTCAATTGTAGTTCAAGATCTATGGTTTCTTTGTCTCTAATTGGATCAATTGAACCGTCCACATGTACAATATTATTATCATCAAAACACCTTAGAACATGAACAATTGCATTTGTTTCTCGAATATTAGCTAAAAACTTATTGCCTAGCCCTTCCCCTTTACTTGCTCCTTTTACAAGACCTGCGATATCTACTATTTCAACAGTCGTAGGAATAGTTTTCTCAGGTTTAATGATTGAGGAAATTTTAGTAAGTCTTTCATCAGGGACAGTAATTACTCCTATATTTGGTTCAATTGTACAAAAAGGAAAGTTAGCGGACTGTGCTTTAGCTTTGGAGAGACAATTAAATAAGGTAGATTTACCAACATTTGGCAAACCTACAATTCCACATTTTAAAGACATAAATATTATTTTATAAACAAATATAATATCTCTTTTAATATATTTTAAAATTTTGTCAATAATACGTTAATAAAATATAGTTATTTTAGTTTTAAACTTTTTAAAAAATTTGTTTATCTCATATATTTGTCAAAAATAAAGAACAATGAATGACATTAATATAATAAAAAATACGATTCCACAAATTCGTCGTGATATACTCAGAATGGTGCATGCAAATAGTTCAGGACATCCAGGAGGATCTTTGGGATGTACAGAATTTTTATCTGCATTATACTTCAAAATCATGAAGCACAATAAAAATTTCCAAATGGATGGAAAAAATGAAGACTTATTTTTTTTATCAAACGGTCATATTTCTCCTGTTTTATACTCAGTTTTAGCTAGATGTGGATACTTCCCAATAAATGAATTGAACAGTTTTAGAAAAATTAATAGTAGACTTCAAGGTCACCCTACAACTCATGAAAAACTTGAAGGAATTAGAATAGCCTCTGGATCTTTGGGTCAAGGTCTTTCAGTTGCTATTGGCGCAGCATTAACAAAAAAGTTAAATAATGATAAGCATCTTGTTTTTTCTTTACATGGAGATGGTGAGCTTCAAGAAGGTCAAGTTTGGGAGGCATTAATGTATGCAAGTGGAAATAAAGTAGACAATATAATTGCAACAATTGATTACAATAAAAAACAAATTGATGGTGATATAAGTGATGTTCTTCCTCTAGGTAATCTTAAGAGAAAAATTGAATCTTTTGACTGGATCGTTATTGAAGAAAAAAATGGAAATAATATTGATAGTGTTATTAACTGTTTAAAAGAAGCTAAAACAATGACTGGAAAAGGTTCTCCGATAGCAATTATATTACATACTGAAATGGGTAATGGTGTAGATTTTATGATGGGAACACACAAATGGCACGGATCTGCACCAAATGATGAACAATTAGAAAAAGCATTATCACAAAATCAAGAAACTTTAGGTGATTATTAAAAAATCCAACATATTATTAATTACTGTTTTTTTAATAACATTCTTCAGTGATACTAATGCTAAAAGTACTCAAAAGGATAACAATATTTTATTCATTTTTGATGCTTCTAGATCAATGCTTGGAAATTGGGAAAGTGGAAGAAAAATTGACATAGCAAAAAATATGTTAATAAACATGCTTGATTCATTAAAAAATTATGACAATCTTAACATTGGTTTAAGAGTATACGGAAATAGAAGTAGTTTCCCTCCACAAGATTGCAATGATAGTCACTTAGAAGTTGAGTTCTTACCAGCAAAAAAATCTATCAAAAAAATAAAACATAAATTAAATTATATACAAGCAAAAGGATCATCTCCGATTGCATACTCATTAGAAAAAGGTGCAAATGATTTTATTAATCCACAAAATAGAAATATTGTCATTTTAATAACTGACGGCAAAGAAGAATGTAAAATGGATCCTTGTGCGGTTTCAAGACTTTATCAAAAAAAAGGAATTATTTTAAAACCATTTATAATTGGTATAGGTTTAGATGAAAGCTGGAAAAAATCTTTTGATTGTGTGGGTCGTTTTTTTGATGTCAGTAAAGAAAATGAATTTGAAAATGTATTAAATATAGTTGTATCTCATATTATTGATAACACTACTACTCAAGTTAATTTATTAGATGAAAACAACGAACCAGTAGAATCAAATGTTAACATTTCATTTATTGATGAGTTTACAAATTCTGTAAAATATAACTTTATTCACACTTTAAATTCTTATGGCAAACCTGATACAATGATAATTGATCCAGTTTTAACATACAAAGTTAAAGCACATACTTTACCTCCAATTTCAGTTGATAGTATTAAATTAACTCCAGGAAAACACACCATAATCCCCCTCAAAACACCTCAAGGAGAACTAATTATTAAAATGAATTCACGGACAAAATACAATTATATTGTTAGAGAATCAGGTTTAGATTCAACACTAAATGTTCAGAGAATAAATACAAAACAAAAATATATTACTGGAAAATATGATATTGAAATACTTACAATCCCTAGAATTAATTATAAAAATGTTGATATAAATCAAAGTCAATTAACTGAATTTAAATTGCCATCTCCTGGAAGTGTAAAAATTTCACTTTACAGTAAATCCTATGGGGGTATCTATTTTGAAAATGGAGATAAACTCGAACAAGTTTATTTTTTTAGAGGACAAAATAAAGAACATAAAGTTTCATTAATGCCTGGCAGATATAAAATTATTACTAGAAGCAAGTCATCAAATAAATATATATCAACCAAAGAAAAAAATATTAAAATTAAATCTGGAAAAACTGAATTTATAAAACTATAATCAAATGGAAAATAAAGATACGAGATCTGGTTTTGGTGATGGATTAACAGAGCTAGGAAGAAAAAATAAAAACGTTGTAGCCCTATGTGCGGACTTAACGGGATCATTAAAAATGAATGATTTCAAAAATGAAAATCCTGATAGGTTCTTTCAAGTAGGTATTGCTGAGGCCAATATGATGGGGATTGCAGCAGGGTTAACAATTGGAGGTAAAATACCATTTACCGGAACATTTGCAAACTTTTCTACTTCTCGAGTTTATGACCAAATTAGACAATCCATAGCATATTCTGGTAAAAATGTTAAAATTTGTGCATCTCACGCTGGAATTACATTAGGCGAAGATGGAGCAACTCATCAAGTATTAGAAGATATTGGTATGATGAAAATGCTTCCAGGAATGACAGTTATTAATCCATGTGACTACAATCAAACAAAAGCTGCCACAATAGCAATAGCTGAACATATAGGACCTGTTTATTTAAGATTCGGAAGACCTAAAGTACCTAATTTTACAGATCCAAATCAAAAATTTGAGATTGGTAAAGCTGTAAATTTTAGTGAAGGAAATGACGTGACAATTATAGCTACTGGACATTTAGTTTGGGAGGCTAAAGAAGCTGTTAATCTATTAAAAAAAGAAAACATTTCAGCTGAACTTATAAATATACATACTATTAAACCACTAGATAAAGAAGCAATTTTACGTTCTGTAAAAAAAACAAAGTGTGTTGTGACTGCTGAAGAACATATGCTTAATGGGGGACTAGGAGATAGTGTTGCACAATTTTTAAGTAGAAATATTCCCCTTCCATTAGAAATGGTTGGAATTGACGACACATTTGGAGAAAGTGGAACACCTAGAGGTTTAATGGAAAAGTATGGACTTACAGCTTATAATATTATACAGTCATGCAAGAAAGTGATAAAAAGAAAATGATTCTTAATATAAATTTTTCCAGCCAACAATCACATTATAGGTTTAGTTATCAATTTTTCATAGAAGTATGAATAATGTAATTGAAATATTCAAAAAATACCAAGCTCAAACATTCCCCTACCCATCTTGTCTTGAAATTTCATCTGCCTCAGGCAGTTACATTTATGATACAAATGATAATAAATATTTAGACTTTATCGCGGGAGTATCTGCAGTTTCTTTAGGACACAATAACACTAAAATTAATAACGCTGTTAAAAAACAGTTAGATAAGTATAGTCATGTTATGGTTTATGGTGAATTTATTCAAAAACCACAATATTACCTTGCTAAACTATTATCAGACTGTTTGCCAAAAAAATTAAATACAACCTATTTTACAAATTCGGGAACTGAGGCTATTGAAGGAGCAATAAAATTAGCTAAAAGAGTAACGAAAAGATTTGAAATCATATCATGTAAAAATTCATATCACGGTTCAACTCATGGAACACTTAGTATCATGGGTAATGAAGAGTATAAAAGTAACTATAGACCACTAATACCAGCTTGCAAACAAATAAAATTTAATGATATTAAATCATTAAAATATATTACCAACAAAACAGCAGCTGTTGTACTGGAACCTATTCAAGGAGCAAGTGGATTTATTACACCAAAAAATAATTTTTTGCATGAAGTTAGAAAAAAGTGTGATGAAACTAAAACTCTTCTAATATTTGATGAAATTCAAACAGGTTTTGGAAGATTAGGAAAAATTTTTGCAATTGATGTGTTTTCAGTTGTTCCTGATATTTTATGTATTGCAAAAGGTATGGGTGGTGGAATGCCAATTGGAGCATTTATTTCATCCTGGATTTTCATGAATAAGTTAACTTTTCAACCTAAGTTAGGACATATTACAACTTTTGGAGGACATCCAATAAGTTGCACAGCATCTCTTGAAACATTAAAACAAATTAAAAACACATCAATATTAAGTACTATTGAAAGTAAAGAAAAAGTTTTCAGAAAAAATTTAATACACTCTAAAATTAAAGAAATAAGAGGCCTGGGATTAATGTTAGCCATTGAATTAGGGTGTAGCAAAATATGTAAAAAATTAGTTGATGAGGCTCTAAATAAGAAACTAATTTTATTTTACTTTTTATTTACAGATACAGCTGTTAGGATATCACCACCTCTTACTATTTCAGAAAAAGAAATAGTTAAAGGATGTAAAATAATTACTAACATATTAGACGAAATTTAATTAATGAAAAAATTATTATTAATATTTTTATTTCCTATTTCTTTATATTCTCAAAATCAGACGATGGGATTATTTATTTATGAGGAAAATGCGTATGATGCTTATACTTTATTTACTCCAAACGAAACAACTTATTTAATTGACAACTGCGGTAGAGTAATTAATACTTGGACAAGTAATTACAAGTCTGGAAGTTCAGTCTATTTACTAGCTGATGGTAATTTACTTAGAACTGCTAGAATACAAAGTACTATTTTCACTGGAGGTGGAATTGGTGGTAGAATAGAAAAATTTGACTGGAATAATAATCTACTTTGGTACTATGATTTTGCAAACAATTTATATCATCAGCATCATGATATTGAACCTTTAGCAAATGGGAATATTTTAATTCTATGTTGGGAATATAAATCATATAACCAAGCAATTTTAAACGGAAGAGATCCTAACTCTATGATTGACAATGAATTGTGGTCAACATATGTACTAGAGGTTGAGCCTGTAGGAATGAATGATATCAATATAATATGGGAATGGAGATTATGGGATCATTTAGTTCAAGATTTTGATTCAACAAAATTAAATTATGGAGTAATTTCTCAAAATCTAGATTTACTAAATATTAATTTTTACAAAGCTAATGGAAAGAATGATTGGCTACATTGTAATTCAATTGATTATAATGAAGAATTAGATCAAATTGTAATAGGTTCAAGAGCATTATCAGAATTTTATGTCATAGATCATTCTACTACAACTTTAGAAGCGGCAGCAAATAGTGGTGGCATATATAATAAGGGTGGAAATTTTTTGTTTAGATGGGGAAACCCTCAATCATATAATATGGGTACAATATCTGATCAACGTTTATTTGGACAACATGATGTTAAATGGATAAAAAAAGGATATAAAGATGAAGGAAAATTTTTGCTATTTAACAATGGTAAAGATAGAGGTTATAGTTCTGTTGAAATTGTATCACCAAATCTTGATTCAAATAATAATTATTTAGTTACAAATAATCAATTTGGACCAATAAACTCGGATTGGATTTACACAGATAGTATTGTACAAAATTTCTACTCCTCATATATTTCAGGAGCTCAAAGACTTGCAAATGGAAATACACTAATTTGCGATGGTGCTCACGGAACATTTTTTGAAATTGATACGCTTGAAAATATAGTATGGAAGTATATCAATCCTTCTGTAAATACTGGACCGCTAACTCAAGGTGATACGATACCAATTACAAGTAATGGATGGGGTAATCCTACATTCAGATGTACAAAATATCCAACTAACTTTAGTGGTTTTATTGGTAAGGATTTAACTCCTGGATCCTTTATTGAACTAAACCCATTATCATCAAGTTGCGAAATGATTTCTAATTCAAGAAATATTAGTTATACATCATTTAGCAATAAGCCAATTTTAATAGATTTAATTGGAAGAAAAATAAATAAAAGAAAAAATTCAATAATAAACTTACATAAAAACAAAACTATAAGTAATGTTATTTTTAAATATTAATATAATATTTTTTTGCAAGATGAAAACTAAAATGTCTAGTTGACTGTTCGTTTACTTTAATTTAATTTTTTCAAAATTAAATTCTATTTTTATGATCTAACATTGGTACAAATAAAAAATCACCATGTGTAGTAACATGAAAATTCTCCTCAGATTTCTTTTTAATTAAATGCATTTTTTGATTTTTTCCATCTCCAACTGGTACAACCATTTTACCACCAACCTTTAATTGAGATAACAATAACTTTGGAATTTTAGGTGCACCACATGTAACAATAATTTTATCAAATGGAGAAAAATTTGGCAAACCCTTATATCCATCACCAAAAATAAACTTACACTTATAACCGATTTTAGGCAAAAACTCTCTTGTTTTGTTATATAACTTCTTTTGTCTTTCTATTGTAAATACATCAGCATCTAATAACGCCAAAACAGCGGCTTGAAAACCAGAACCGGTACCGATTTCTAAAACTTTTTCATAAGGCTTAATTTCAAGTAACTGAGTTTGAAAAGCAACTGTAAACGGTTGTGAAATTGTTTGCCCCTCACCTATTGGAAAAGCTTTATCTTCATAAGCAAAATGTACAAAAGCATTATCGATAAATAAATGTCTTGGAATTTTACTTATTGCGTCTAATACATTTTTATCAGTTATCCCCTTAGAAGATAAATTTTCTACTAACTTTTTTCTTAGTCCCTTATGCTTAAAAGAATCTAGCATGAATTTAAATTTATGTATTTATAAATAGTAACTTTACCAAATTAAATATTTTAAATTAACCTATAATATATTTTAGTAAATTATAAATTCACATTTGAATGTTAATATATTTAAAGAAAATTTACTTTATAAGTTTTGTTTTTTTAACTTTTGTTTCTTGCAAAAAAGAAAATTTAACACCAGCATACATTAAAATTAATGACATAGAACTTAATAGTTCATCAACAGAGAAAATCACTGATGCTTGGGTATATATTGAAAATCAATTACAAGGTGTATATGAACTTCCCGCTAAATTCCCTGTACTTGAAACAGGTACCAAGGAAATTAGAGTTAGAGCAGGAATAAAAAACAATGGAATATCCTCTAGTAGAATTTTTTATCCCTTTTATTCATCTTTTTTAAAAAATGATTTAGAACTTATTGCTGGTGAAGAACATAGCATTAATCCTGTTGTTAACTATTTAGACAACATAACATTTTTTAATGAAGACTTTGAAGGAGTTGGATTAGAAATTGATACTACAGTAAATAGTAACGTTGATTTTGAAATAATTAATGATAATTCTCAAAAATACGCTTTTGCATCATTAAATGATTCTAACAATATTTTTGAAATTGCTACAATAGAAATATTTGATATTCCAAAAGATGGTTCGCCAGTTTTTCTAGAACTTGATTATAAAGCAAATACTGAATTTAAAACAGGATTATATGTTCAAGAATCAGGAACAGTAATTGATGAAAGTATTTTATGGATTAGAGAAAAAGAAACATGGAGTAAGATCTATGTTAACCTTACTCCAGTCACTAGTAACTATTTTGATGCATTGTCTTTCAAAGTATACATAAAAATGGAAAGAAATTTTTCTATTTCTGAAAATAAAATTTATTTTGACAATCTAAAAATCATATATTAATAAAAACAGTAAAAAATGAAAAAAATAGCAGTAATTGGAGCTGGAACAATGGGTAATGGAATTGCCCACACCTTTGCTCAAAATAATTTTTGTGTTAATCTGATTGATATATCTGAGTTATCACTAGAAAAAGGCTTGAAAACAATATCAAAAAATCTTGATAGAATGATAGCAAAAGAAAAAATTAGTTTGCAAGAAAAAAATTCTATACTATCTAATATAACTACATTCAACGATTTAAAAACTGGCGTAAAACATTGTGATCTTGTTGTTGAAGCGGCTACTGAAAACATAGAATTGAAACTTAATATTTTTTCTAAATTGGATGCCTTTTGTAATGAAAATACTATACTAGCCTCGAATACTTCATCTATTTCAATTACAGAAATTGCAAAATCAACAAATAGACCTAAAAAAGTAATTGGAATGCATTTTATGAATCCTGTGCCAATTATGAAGTTAGTTGAGGTAATAAGAGGTAAAGACACTTGTGATACTGTAACAGATGAAATAATGAATTTAAGTAAATCAATTTCTAAAATACCCGTAGAAGTTAATGATGCCCCAGGATTTGTTGCAAACAGAATACTCATGCCAATGATAAATGAAGCAATTTTAACACTAGAGGAAAATATTTCATCCGTTGAGGGAATTGATACTGTTATGATTCTTGGTATGTCTCATCCAATGGGTCCTTTATTTTTAGCGGATTTTATTGGATTAGACGTATGTTTATCAATTTTAGAAGTTATGTATGAAGGTTTTAATGATATTAAATATAAGCCTTCTAACTTACTTGTTAAAATGGTGAAAAATAATGAGTTAGGTGTTAAGAGTGGAAATGGTTTTTATGACTACACTGATGGAATAAAAAATAAAAAAGTATCAAAGAGATTTTTGAAGATCTAGTTTTTCTTCACTAATTATATTTTCTATGAAAAAATCTTCTCTAATATTTATAGGGTCATAAATAGTTTTCAAATCATTATTCCATAGCTTTGCCATTGTTTGCCAAAAAAACGCATTAAATCTACCACGATATGATTTAACAATACTGTATGTAGATAAGGAAGTTTCTCTATAAATTAATTTAACTAATATTTTACCTTCACTCATTGTTAATTTTTTTAATGACTCTTCATGTTCTTTTTTAATTTCATTTACTTTTTTTCGGATAAATTTCCTTCTTTTTCTTTTCCTATTTATTTGAACAGAAGATTTTTCAATTTCTATTAATATTTCTTTTGCTTTTAATGCATAAGGAAATACTTTTTTAACTTTTCTTTTAAGTAACAAATAATATTTTATTTCATCATTATTATTAAAATCAAAAACTCTAATTTCACTTAGATTATCAGATAAAATAGTATCTCCATATGATGAAATATCATAATCTAAATATTTTAAATTTTGAGAAAATAAATTAATTGATGAATAAATTATATAAAGAGCAAGTAATAATCGCCTCACTATTTAATAACTAGCTTTCTTTTAATATTAAATTTTTCACTACTAATTTGTATACTATAAAAACCTTTAGACAAAATAGAAAGATCTATATTTTCATATTTTGAGTTACATTCAAGATTTAGTATTAAAGTTCCGCTCATATCATATATTTTTACACGGTCAATGTATTTATCTGATGATATATTCAAAATATTGCTTGTAGGATTAGGAAATATTGACAAGTTTGAATTAAAATCATCAATACTAGTTGAATTAATAAAAATAGCATTTACTTCAGCAAATTCAGATATACAGTTTTCTTGCAATTGTAAATTATAGAAAAAATAATGATATTCAGGATCTCCCCAAGGAGAATTATGACCTGTTATGCTAGCTAAAGTGCCTATATTGTAAGGATAAGAAGCTCCAGAGCTATTTCTATATAAATCAGCACCAGAAGCGCTAATACCAAGTTCTAAATTGTTCATGACAGGTAAATTAAAGTTAAGATAAAGTGTATTTAATCCAACTTGAACAGTTATTGTTGTATCATCAATTACTTGACTATTATTATTTCTTAACTCAAATGTTATAGCCTGGTTCGTTCCTGCGTAAATATCAGCAGATACTAGATTACAAGCTACATAACAATCTAAATACAAATGTCTATCATTATTATATAACCCACCACTACCAATTGAATTATCTAAAGGACCACCATAAACTGAAGGACCTCCTACTTTTCTTATATAATAAGAAGTATTTGTATTTAAAAGAGGAGTTTGAAAATTAGATCCATTATAAATTGGAATATTAGATAATGTATCATCGTACCAATTTACATTTTCATTTGAAAATAAATTAAATATTGCTGGATTAACGTATGATGTATCATTGAAACCAATTGGTGCTGGTGGAAAATCAATTTCAACTATATTAGTTTGCAAAACTGAATCTTGACCTAGAGCATTTGAAACATAAAGCTTTACATTATATGTTCCTTCTTGACTATATGTATGTGTTGGATTCTGTTGATTTGAAAAATTCCCATCGCCGAAATCCCATTGCCAATTATTTGGTTGATTATAACTTTGATCTTCAAATATTATTTCACCAGAACAAGATGGAGAATTAAGAATATTAAACATAGCAATTGGTGGTGCTATACAACCATTATTAATTGATTGTGCATTAACTGCAACTGCTCTTCTACCTTTCAAACCATTAACTACAGATCTAACTGAAAACCAACTATCAACAACACCTGGATTTGGGTTTATTACCCATGCGGCATTTCCTGAAACTGTAGTGATTGAATCCATATATTTTTGCCCCAACATACTCACTTCATAAGAAGTTGCACCATTAACATTATTCCAACTTACATATATGGAATCTGGACAAATCCAATTTACATTAAGATTATTTGGTACTTTAACAATTGTGAAATCAGCGTCACTTTCATCTAAAATACCATTTCTAGAAATACGTATTCTTGCTTGATCAGTAACAATATTTGGTACTTGCCAATTAAAATAATTGGCTGATACTGAAACACTATTACTAATTGAAGACCATGTATTTCCACCATCAACTGTATATTCTAATGTAAAAGGAGAATTACCAGCACAAGCGTCCCATCTAATTAATTCCATTTCACCAGGCACTAAACCTTCTCCACCAATAGGATATGTTAATGTTATTTCATCAGTAATAAATTGATATGAAATCCAATATTCTTGTGGACCGAATGGTATCGAAAAACCATCAATTGTTAATGTATAGGTACCTGGATTTGGGTTAATTACAGTAATTTGCTCCATATTATTTAAATCATCTACTCCTGTTAATGCATTTTGGTTTAAAATATTCGCATTTGGGGTAGGATCTAATAGCCAAGGATATAAAACATTAGAACTGGGATCACTCAAAGACATATTTAAATTGTTGACTAAAGCTATTAAAGCATTTGCACTAGCTTCTTTATCATGCCAATATATCATAACATTCATTTCTCTTACTCCAGATGGAACATTAATATCGTGAGTATTAATTGACCCTTGCGATATAGTGTTAGAAAAATAGTTATTGTCTTCTAAAACATTTAAAGCTTGATAAGCATTAACTTCTCCCCAACCATTTTTAAAATCAGGACCTGGATTTCCAATATCATTTGCACTGTTTAACAAAACACATTTCATTAACGCAGAATTTGGATTTTGATTTTGATTTAAGTTTTTATAAGCATGATATAATTGTGCCATAACTCCTGATATTCCTGGACAAGACATAGAAGTACCTGTTTTTGTTCCATAAGTATTATCGTATTCAGTAGAATATACATTAGTACCTTTGGCACCAATATCAGGTTTTATTCTTCCATCTGCGGCAGGACCCCTACTAGACGAAGAAGCAAGAATACTTGTCTGACTAAGATTAGCAGTAGCAATTACATTTTTACCCTGTTTATGACCTCCTGTTACATTCCCCCACCCGCTTCCAGCACCATATCCACAGTCTGAGGATCCATCATTTCCTGCTGAAAATACATGAACAAGTGAGGGGTGAGAATTAATTTGTTCATCTAAGTCTTGAGCTAATGATGTGTAACCAGCATTACAACCATTACTATATGATTTTGATGTGATAACTACATCATTATTTTGATATAAACTTGGAACATCGTTGTAATTGTTGTTTGAAGATCCATAAACATATAAAAATGCACCATCAGCCATACCTTTAGCTTTTGGGTCTAAATTTCCTGCCCCCATAATTGTTCCTGATACATGATCGCCATGATCATCATTTGCACTAGAGCTACAACCACTACAATTAGATTGATCCAATCTACCTTGCCTGTCAATATGTGGACCAACAAATCCATCATCCTGCATCATAACATTTATACCTTCGCCATTATATTTTTTTCCATTTGCATAATTTACATTAATAATATTTGATCTGTGTAAAGAAATAGCTGTTTTATTCTCCGGATATGAAGGTGGATCAATTGGTTCAATATACCAGACATAATTTAATGATGCTAATAAATTTAGGTCACCGGGATCTAGTGATCCAATAATATTATTATTCAAATAGTCAATATTTTGAATAGTAAATGACTGAACTGATAATAAAGATTCTTCAATTATCTGCAAGTTAATATTTTTGTATATGAGAATTTTAACATATAACTTATTATTAAAAAATGCCCATTCAGGAAAAGATCTATCACTGATCTTTGGATCAATTTTAAATGATGGTAAAATTTTAGTTATTGAATAAATATTATAATCTATAAAATCATTATAAATTAAATTTTTACTAGAAAAAATAACGTATGTATTGTTAGGAATATATTCTAAAAAATTTATACCTATAGATTCTAATTCTTTCTTTTCTTCTGTAGAGGGAATAGATGAAAAAGTCATTAAATAGTGACTATCCATATTAATACTGTAAATATTTTGTTTATTATCAGCGTTTAGTAATGATGATTTAAGTTTAATAGAATAATTATTAGCAAAAATAAAATGATTACTAAGGATAATAATTAAAAAAAATAGTAGCTGTCTCATACTTAGATAAATTAGAAAAAATATATTGTAAATTTACAATTAAATTAGTACAATTTATAGAATTTTAAATTTTTAATTTTTTAAATAAAGATGATTAAAAAAATAAGCTTTCAGGTAACACCTGATAAATCTGAAAATAAAAGCTATCTTATTAAGAATATTGCAAATAGATTGTCAATTAAATCAAAAAATATTAATCATATTGAGATAATAAAAAGATCTATTGATGCTAGAAGAAAAACAATTAAAATTAATCTATTAGTTGATGTATATATTAACCAAAATTTTCAACATAAACTTAAGAATAATATTAAATACCAAGATGTTAGTGAAAAAGAAAAAATTATAATAATTGGGGCTGGACCTGCAGGACTATTTGCAGCATTAAAGTTAATACAAAATGGCAAGTGCCCAATTATTTTTGAAAGAGGAAAAGATGTTAGAAAAAGAAGAAGAGATTTAGTTAAAATAATGAGAGAAAATACAATTAACGAAAATTCGAACTATTGCTTTGGAGAAGGGGGTGCTGGAACATATTCTGATGGAAAACTATATACAAGATCAAAAAAAAGAGGTGATGTAAATGAAATTTTAGACTTTTTAATTGAACATGGTGCTGACCAAAATATAAAAGTAAATGCACACCCACACATCGGAACAAATAAACTTCCTAAAATAATTAGTTCAATTAGAAATACTATTGAAAAGTATGGTGGCAAAATAAATTTTAATAGTAAATTAATTGATATTAAAATAGAAAAAAATAAAATTAAATCAATTATTATTTCAAATGGTGTTGAAGTATTTACTGAAAAAATTATACTTGCAACAGGACATTCAGCCAGAGATATATTTTATTTATTAAATAAAAAAAATATTAAAATTGAGTTAAAAACATTTGCTGTTGGTGTTCGAATTGAACACCCTCAAAAGTTAATTGATAAAATTCAATACAAAACAAATCAAAGATGCAATTATTTACCTGCTGCTTCATACTCATTAGTTAAACAAATAAATAATAGAGGTGTATATTCATTTTGTATGTGTCCAGGTGGAGTTATTGCTCCATGCGCAACCAAAAACGAAGAAATTGTAACGAATGGATGGTCACCATCACAAAGAAACTATCCTACTGCCAATTCTGGAATAGTTGTTGAACTTAAAATTGATGATTTTAAAAAATATAGTTCTTTTGGTCCGCTAGCAGGAGTAGAATTTCAAAAAAATATCGAAAAAAAAGCATATAGTTTATCTAACAATTCACAAAAAGCACCAGCACAAAAATTACTTGATTTTATGAAAAATAAATTATCTAACAACATACCTAAAACTTCATATGTTCCCGGAACTGTTTCAGTAAATATTTCTGATATTTTTCCAGAATTTATTATTTCTACATTAAAAAATGGATTAATTGAATTTGACAAACAAATGAAGGGGTATTTAACAAACGAAGCAGTTGTTCATGCACCTGAAACAAGAACATCATCTCCAGTTAGAATACCAAGAGATAAAAAAACATTACAACATCCTGACATCAAAGGTTTATTTCCTTGCGGAGAAGGGGCAGGTTATGCAGGAGGAATAATGTCTGCAGCAATTGACGGGATAAAATGTGCCAATATGTGTTAACATTTATCTCAACTGAAATCCTTGCTTTTCAAAATTATTAATAATAGTATTCATAATTTTATCAATTTCAAAATCAGTTAATGTTCTTGACTTATCAGCAAATATTAATGAAATTGAGTAAGATTTTTTTCCAGAAGGTAAATTTTTACCATTATATACGTCAAAAAGATTTATCTCTTTTAATATTTGAATTTTCATTTTGGAAATTATAGAACTAATAAAAGAGAAATCAACATCATTATGAATTAATAAAGATAGATCTCTTCTAATTTCAGGGTATTTGCTAATTGACTCATATTTTTGTTTAGTATTTTTATTTTTGTTTATCAAGTCCCAGTTAAAATCAGCGAAATATATGTCTTGATTTAAATCAAAATAGGTTAAGATATGACTTGAAAGTTTACCAAATTGTACTAAAATATTTCCTTTGATCAAATAATCTAAACCATATTCTCTAGAATTTTCAGAGCTCTCTTTAATATTAAAATTAGAAATAGATAAAATATCCAATATTGAATTAACATTTTCCTTAATGCTATAAAAGTTAATTGACTTATCAGAATTATTCCAATTTTCACTTTTTTCTTTACCAGTCATAATTACTAACAAATGAGAATTTTCAATATTATTTTTTTGTTGCTTTATATATGTTTTACCAAATTCATAAAACTTAAGATCTTTATTATTTCTATTTATATTATGAGAAATACTTTGTAATCCTGTAAGTAAAATTGATTGTCTTAAAATATTAAGATCTTCCGAAAGTGGATTTAAAATACCAATACTTTTTTCATTATCAATATTATTAACTAATGAATTAAATTTTGAACTAGTTAAGGAATTATTCATCATCTCTAAAAATCCATTGTTTGAGAGTAAATTGGATACTAAATTTTTATTACTAATTGAATAATCAAAGCTGGATGATGGTAAAACAGAATTTAAGTTTTTTGATATAGTAATATTATTAAAACCGTAAATTCTTAAAATTTCTTCAATAACATCTATCTCTCTAGTAACTTCATAACGATAAGTTGGAATTTCTAAGACAAGTTTATGCTTATTTTCTTCCAAAATATTAATTTCTAAATCATTTAAAATAGATTTAACAAAACTTAAACTTATCTTCTCTCCTACTAAATTATTTAAAGTATCAAAATGTAAATCTATTTTACATGCATTTATTTTATTTGGATAAAAGTCGAAAACTTCAGAGGATATAGTTCCATTTGCAATTTCTTGAATTAGTAGTACTGCTCTTTTTAGAGCGTAAATTGTTATATTTGGATCACATCCTCTTTCATACCTAAATGATGCGTCGGTTGATAAATTATGTCTTTTGGCAGTTTTTCTGATAGTAGTTGGATTAAAATATGCAGATTCAAGTAATATTTCATTTGTTTTATTAGAAACACCGGATGATAAACCACCGAATACACCAGCAATACACAATGGATCATTTGAATCACAAATCATTAGGTCATCTGTAGAAAGCGATAACTTATTATTATCTAGTGTAGTAAAAGATTTTTTTTCTTTAAAAGTTTTAACAATTATTTTCTCATCTTTAATTTTAGAATAATCGAATGCATGTAAAGGTTGTCCTATTTCATGTAAAACAAAATTTGTAATATCTACAATATTATTTATTGGAACTAATCCAATTGATTTCAATTTAGTCTTTAGCCAATCTGGAGAATCTTTAACAACAATATCTTTAATTAATACAGCTGAATATCTGGGGCATAATTTAGCATCATTAATTTCTATATTAAGTTTCTTTAAATTATCAATATTCTTATACTTATTAATATTTGGTAAACATAAAGTTAGATTATTATTTTCAGTTGTATTTAAAAAACATTTTAAATCTCTTGCTACTCCAATATGAGACATAGCATCAGTTCTATTTGGAGTTAAACCAATATGAAAAACAGTATCATTTTCTATATCAAAATGGTCAGATAAATTTCTACCAACTTTAGCATTAAGATCAAGAACCATTATCCCATCATCATTATCCCCTAAGCCTAATTCACTTTCAGAACATATCATACCTACAGATTCTTCTCCTCTTATTTTACTTTTCTTGATCTTAAATTTATTTTCACCGCTGTATAAATATGTTCCTACTGTTGCCACCGGTACTTTTTGCCCAATATCAACGTTCGGTGCACCACATACAATTTGAATATTTTCCTCTAAACCAAGGTCTACTGTAGTTAAATTTAATCTGTCTGCATTAGGATGTTTTTCTTTTGTAATAACTTCACCAATAATAATCCCCTTTAAACCACCTTTAACAGATTCTATTTGCTCCAATTTCTCAACTTCAAGACCAATATCTGTAAGGTAATTTGAAACTATCTTAGGATCAATATTAATATTTAAATAATCTTTGAGCCAGTTGTAGGAAATTTTCATATTATGTTTTTTACAAAAGTATAAAATTAGAATGTTTAAAAACTAAATACTAGATAAATAAATGTATTAATTTTAATTTAAAAAAAGATTTTATAAATTATTTCTTTTTAACTCTTTTTAAGTCTAATAAATTAATTGGATTGTTTGTTAATCCAATAATATCTTTTTGAGTGAATCTAAAAACTTGATCATAATACAATGGTACAATTACAGATTTATCAATAATAATCTTATCCATTTTAGAATAAATCAAATATCTAATACTATCATTTGTTTCAGAAAGTGATTTAAGATATAAATCATCAAACTCATCAAATTGAAAATGTGTATAGTTAGGACCATTTGGTGATAAATTTTTACTGTAGAACAATGATAAATAGTTCTCCGCATCTGGGTAGTCGGCAATCCAACTTGCTCTAAAAACAGATAATTTAGATGTAGCAACTAATTGACGATGAGTAGAAGGTGGATTAATATTGATTGAGATGTTAAAGCCTAAATTTTTTAATTCATTTTGAATATATTCACATAAATCTAAATAAGATGATGTTGTTGATAATATAATATTAGTATTTAAATCAAAGTCTGAACTTTTAATCAATTTTTGTGCCTTTTGAGGATTATAATCAAAACCCTTTATATTAGAAAAAGATGGCATTCCATAAGGAATAAAACCATTTACTGCAGGAATACCAACATTGTTTCTTAAGTACTTTATCATTTTACTTCTATCAAAACCATAATTAATTGCTTTTCTTATTTCAATTGGAAGTGAATCTTTCATTAAGAAACCTAAGTATTCTGTATTTAAATATGGAGATACATTTAAGTTTATAGATGATTTGTATTTTGGATTTAGTTTTCCATCATTTAATAATATTTCATCTTTATATGAAATATCAATTCCAGACAAAAAATCCAAATTACCTTGAATAAATTGCATAAATGCTGATTGCTTATCAGAAATAAAAGAAATGGATACCGCATCTAAATATGGTAGCCTCTCATTATTTTCATATTCAAAGTAATTATCATTTTTTCTTAAAACCATTTTAACTCCTTCTTGCCAAATTTGAAATTTAAAAGGACCAGTACCAATTGGGTTTAAACCAAAATAACCTAACTCAATAACTTCTTTTGGAACAACAGAACAGTATTGCATAGAAAGCAATGAAATAAAAGCAGGAAAAATTGACTTTAAGTTAATTACAAATACAGAATCATTTTCAGCATAAAAATCATTAACATTATTTAAAACCCATCTACCTGGTGCCACAAGTTTATTGTCTAACAACCGACCAAAGGAATAATCAAAATCATGAGCAGTAACTACTCTAGTTCCATTTACAAAAATTGGATGTTCATGAAAATATACATCTGTTCTTAAAAAAAAACGATATGTTAATCCCTTATTTATTATATCCCAGTCATACGCAATTGCTGGTTGAATTTTTAAATTTTCATCTAACTGTACAAGACCATTGAACAATTGATTAGTAGCCCAAACAGAAGCTTGGTCTTTAGCAAAAGCTGGATCTAAAGAATTAATAGCAGATGTTTCATTATATTTAAATATAGAAAGATCTTCTAAAGTCTGCTGATAACAAGATGTTAACAATAATATTAAAACGAAAGCATTTAATCTCATTTTATTAAATTAAGTCAGCTAATTTAATAATTTAATTACCTTAAAAGATTGATTTCACCATTATAAGCCCAATCCTTTCCATTTTGGTCTATAATCTTAATATGATATAGATAAATACCATTTGGCACAAAAGATCCATTAAAATCTGATCCATCCCAGGAATACAATTTATTATTAGAATAAAAAATCTTTTCACCCCATCTATTATAAACATATATTTCATAATAAGAAATAGAATTAATTTTAATATCGAACTTATCATTATAACCATCATTGTTTGGAGTAAATGAATTAGGTATATAAATTGTCATTTTTGGATATATACTTATTGTATTTGTACTAGAATCAATACAACCTGCAGAACTTATAGCTGTTAAAATAACATCATAATTACCTGCTTGTTGAAAATCAATAATAGGATTTTTTTCATTTGATATTTGACCATTATTAAAATCCCAAACAAAATGATTATTTCCAATAGTATTATTATAAAATTCAATTATTGGATCTAGTTCGTTTGTAACACTTTTATTAGAATTAAATTCTACTACTGGAGATTCTTTTACAGATATGTATGATTTTTTTGATATTTGATTCATACAATTTTGAGATGTTGTAATTTTTAGCTTTACATCATAATTTCCTGAAAATTGATAAATATGATTAATATCTTTAGAATTTAAAATAGTTCCATCACCTAAGTCCCATTGCCAATGATTAACAGATTGATAATTAGCATAAGAAATATCTTGAAATAATAACTCTTCTCCTAAACATATTACAGAATCAGAAGTAAAAGAAACAGTTGGTATATCATAAATTCTTATTACTTCTTCATATCGTTTTGCACAACCTTTTTCGTCTTCAACAAATAGTCTTATATTATGAAGTCCCGATACATTAAACTTAAAAGAAATATTTTTGTCAGAAAAAATATCATCAACTTCATTAAACATCCAATTCCAACTTGTTATTGATCCATTTTTAGAGGAAGAAGCATCATAAAAATTTATTGTCTCATTAATACACTTATTTGATGTATTAAATTTTACATATGGTAGTTCATATATTTCAATCTCATTTACTAAATCACTAGAGCATCCATTATCAGAAAATACGTTCAAAATAACATTGTAAGTACCAGGATTTGTAAATGAATGTATAACCAAAGAGTCAAATTTTTCTACTGTTTTATCTCCAAAATTCCAATTGTAAGAAATAATATTACCATTTTCAATATTTGAATTATCGATAAATGTAGTGCTAACACCTGCACATGCATCTTTAAATAAAAAGTCAACATTAGGAACATTTTTAATATTAATTGTATCATAAAAAACATCTTCACATCCATTATTACTAACTACTTTAAGATTTGATACGTATGTTCCAGATTGAGAATATAAATAAGATGGATTTAATTCATACAATAAACCTTTATTATCACCCATATCATACATCCACTTTTCAACATCATGACTAAAATTATTTTGAATAAAAAGCGTATCACCAAAACAAATATCATTTGCGATATATTCTGCATTTGGTAATGGAAAAATTGTAATATTTTTATTTAATGTATCAAAACAATTATTGTCTAAATTTCCAACAGTTAAACTAACCTGATGAGTACCAACACCAAGGATAAGTGATGGATTTTGTATGTTAGATCCAAAACTCCAATCCCAGCTTATATTATTAGTAGAAAGATCTGAAAGTGCTGAGAATTTTACAGTATCTCTATCACAATGATTTGTTGAAAAAAAGCTTACTGATGGAATATCATCGTGTACAACAATTTCTATCGTATCTTTAACATTACATAAAGAATTAAAATGCTCAACAATATATGTTGTTGTTATCAAGGGTGATGCAATTGGATTAAAAATATTTGAATCGGAAAGACCTATTGTGGGTCTAAATAAATAATTTGACAAATTTCCAGTTGCATTAATTTGTATACTTTCCCCTAAACATATTTCTAAATTCTCCCCCAAATCAATAAAAGTTGAATCAACAATAATATTAGAATGAGTTATTGAATCTTTACATCCAAAATTATTTTCTAAAATTAAAATTGTCGTATATACACCACTAAAGTTGTATTCGTGTCTAGCAAAAATATTGTTTGAAATGTTTCCATCACCAAATTTCCAAGTAAAATAATCAGTGTTTATTACATTGGGTAAAAAATAGACTGTATCATTTTGACAAATATTAGTGTTTGAAACTGAGTATGAACCGCTAGGAACTGGATTTACAATAATTTTTTTGTTATCAAATGTTTTTTTGCAACCAAAATTATTTTCTAAAATTAAATCACAATAAAAAACACCAACAGATTGAAATAAATGTTGAGGACTAATATCGTTAGAGGCATTTCCATCACCAAAATTCCAAATATAATAATCCGTATTTAAAACATTTGGCATAAAATTTATAAACTCTCCTCTACAAACAACTGAATCTGACAATAAATATTCTCCAGATGGTAGTGGCTTAACAGAAATGATATTGTTGTTATTAATTACTTTCTGACATCCAGAACTATTCTGAATAACTAAACTTGGAATAAAATTACCAATAGTTTGATAGATGTGATCAGTAAAAGCATCATTAGAAATTACTCCATTACCAAAATCCCATAAATAATAGTCTGTATTTTGTACAATTGGTGTATAATTAACAGTATCACCTTGACATAATTCTGTATCAGAAATAATAAAACTGCCCATCGGGCCATATATATTAATTATACTATCTTTTGTTATTATATCTTTACAACCATAACTATTTATAACTTCTAGAGTTACATCAAAAGAACCGGAAACAGAAAATAAATGCGTTGGATTTTGTAGCGTAGATACTCCCCCATCACTAAATATCCATTTCCATGCAATAACATCAATTGAAGAACTATCAACAAATGAAGAAATTAAAGGTGGACAATTAGAACTAGCATCACTAAAAACAAAATTAGATACAGGTTTTTGAATCTTTATAAAATCGGAAATTTGCTTTGTATCAGAACAACCAAGGCTATCTGTTACAGTTAAAGTAATATCAAAATCATTTACAAAAGTAAAAATTTCTTTTGGGTTCTTTAAAGTGCTTGTATTTCCATTACCAAAATCCCAAAAATATGTAAGCCCCTTACCATTTGACAAATTATAAAACTCTACTAAATCGCCTTCACAAATATTTTGTCTATTTGATGTAAAATCAGCTTGTGGAAATTGAAAGGAAATAAATTCTGTTTTATAGATAGTGTCTTTACAACCAATATCAGATTCAATATATAATCCAACATCGTAAACACCGGTATCTATATATGTATGAACAGTATTATCTAATGCGGATGTAGTACCGTCACCAAAATTCCAAAAGACATTTTGGTATTCATCAGATAAATTTTCAAAACTGACAATCATTGAATCACATCCTGAAACATTCAATAGATCAAAATCAGCAAGCACTTCTTTTATATGATACATATTGTTATATACAAACGTATCTTTACATCCATGATCGTCCCAAATTGCCATTGTGACATCAATATACCCTGTTTCTTGAATTAAATGATCAGTTCTTCCATAACCTATGTATCCATCTGACCAAATAACTTTGTAATAAGCACAATCTTGAGAATTATTTACCAGATGAGCTTGATGTGGTTTACATCCTAATGAATCTTCGTAGCTGTTTTTAGCATTTACTAAGTAATCAAAATTTGCATGTGGTAAAGTTACCGTAATTTGTTTAGAGAAAGTATGTGAACATCCAGTCGCATTATTTTGAACATATAAACTTACATTATAAACTCCTCTAGAAGTAAATTGGTGAATAGGATTTTGTACAGTTGATGTATTACCGTCACCAAAATCCCAAAAATAACTATCAGCACCAGAAGACAAATCTGTAAAATTAACTTGCAATGGATTTACACAATTATAATTTTCTTCAAAAAAAGAATTTGGATCTGTTACTTCAATATAATCAAATAAAGTTAAACTATCTTTACAACCATCAATACTTGCTGTTAGGGAAATATCATAAATGCTAGATGTATGATATTGGTAAACAGGATTTAATAATGATGAAGTATCACCATTACCAAAATCCCACACCCAATCAGTAATTAAATTGATTGGCGATGATAAATTATTAAAATACACATCCTCACCTGCACATAATTGAAAACTTGATGCATCAAAATCAATTATTGGTGTTGTATTTACTTTAATAAATTCATGAAATATCTTACTTGTAACACAACCATTATCATTTGTTACAGTTAACTTAACATCGTATAAATTTGTGGACAAATAATTAGTATTTGGTAGAACTTGACTTGAGACATCTCCATTACCAAAATCCCAAAAATAATCTACAATTGGGACTAATGTAGTTGAGGTATCAAAAAAATTAACTAGTAATGGAGAACATCCTTGTTGAATATTTGAACCAATTTCAATATTAATATCTTCAATTAAAATTAAACTATCAAACTGTTTATTTGCAACACATCCAAAAGAACTCACTGATGTTAAACTTAAATCATACACCCCATAATTATTGATTGTTAATATTGGATCATCTCCATTTAATATTGTTCCGTTGGAAAAATGCCAATTCCAACTAACAGCGTTAGTTGTATTGTCAAAAAATTGTATATCTACTGGTAATGAACATCCATAATTATTATCAAAATTGAAGTTTATATCTGGTATTGGAAATACATCAATGACCGCAGGATAAGTAATAGTTCTATCACACTGTCCATCTATACTTGTTGTTAAAGATATAGTGTATGTGCCAGTATTTAAAAAATTATTAGTTGGGTTTTGCAATGTTGAAGTATTACCATCACCAAAATCCCAAAACCAACTATCTGGATTATTATTAGTTTGATCAGTAAATTGAACTAAAAGATTTTCACAACCATCCCTAACATCAGTTGTAAATGTAGGGTATAACAATGTTCCAATTTCAATATAAGTTGTTTTTATAAGTGTGTCGGAACACATCCCATTATATGCAAATAACTTAACAGTATATATTCCAGATGAAAAATTGTGTGTGGGGGATACTAAATTTGATGTTGTACCATCACCAAAATCCCAAAAATAATTAACTGCATCAATACTATTATTAGTAAACCTAACAGACTCACTGCTATTACATGAATAAGTAATATCTGCTTCAAAATCAGCAATAGGACTACTATTTACTTCAACAATATTTGATTGTAATGTAAGATTTTCACATCCATTTATATCTTCAACAGATAATGAAATGGTATACAAACCCTGTGAATTAAATTCATAATTTGGATTTTGTAAATTACTTGAACCTCCATCACCAAAATCCCATTGCCAGTTTGTGAGTTGTGAACTTGAACTTGAGTTGTCTTCAAATGTTACTTTAAACGGTGTACACCCCATATTACTTCCAACAATTGAAAAATTAGCATCTGGTTCTTGATATATCTTAATATATGAATTCATATACTTTATATCGTTAGAAGAAAGATTGGAAACAGTTAATGTTACATTATAAATACCTGCAGTAGAATAAACTGCGGTTGGATGTTTCAAATTTGATGTATTACCATTTCCAAAATCCCATAGCCATGTGTTTGGATTACCAGTGGACAAGTCTTTAAACTCAACAACTAATGATCCACATCCAGTTATATCAGTTAGTGTCGTAAAATCTGCAACTACTTGTGTTTGAGAGGTTGAGATACTTGGATACAACAACATAACTATAAGGATTAGGAAATAATAATAAGAACTGTAATTAAACAAAAAATATTTTTTTAAAAAAACAGTAAGATTATTAACCAAAATTAAAAACATGCATTTAAAATTTTTTGTTTATAATTATAATTTACGAAACATTAATAAATTTAGTTTCAATTATTGAAAACAATATTAGTTTTTTAATTTTGCATAATGTATCATAATAAAAAAGCTGCATTCTATACTTTAGGATGTAAATTAAATTTTTCAGAAACTTCAACAATTTCGAGACAGTTAATAAGAAAAGGTTTTATTATTACTGATTTTGAAAACGTTGCAGACCTTTATGTAATTAATACTTGCTCAGTAACAGAAAATGCAAATAAAAATTGTCGCAGAGTAATTAGAAAAGCAAAGGAAAAATCTCCTAATTCATTAATTATAGTCACAGGATGTTATGCTCAATTAAAACCAAAAGAAATTACAGAAATTGAGGGTGTTGATATGGTTTTAGGAGCTAACGATAAATTTAATATTCCTAAGTTATTGAATAATTTAAATAAAAAAAATAAATCTGAAATACATGGCTGCGAAATTGACAACTTACAGTATAACAGTGCTTATTCTTTGAATGATAGAACACGCTCTTTTTTAAAGGTTCAGGATGGATGTAACTATACATGTTCATATTGTACAATTCCTTTTGCTAGAGGAAAAAATAGAAGTGATAATATTGAAAATATTATTACTAATGCAAAAAAAATTGTAAAACAGGGAATTAAGGAAATTGTAATTACTGGTGTTAATATAGGAACTTACAATAATCAAAATAAAACTTTTTCAGATCTAATTAAAGAACTAGAAAAAGTTAAAGGTGTTGAAAGATATAGAATATCATCCATTGAACCAAACTTAATTACTGACGAAATAATTAATACTGTAAAGAACTCTAAAAAATTTATGCCACACTTTCACATACCTCTTCAATCTGGATCAGATCTGATATTGGGTAAGATGCGAAGAAGGTATAAAACTAAATTATACTTGGAAAAAATTAATAAAATTTCTGACAAAATTAAAAATGTATGTATCGGAGCAGATGTAATTGTTGGATTTCCTGGAGAAACAGATGAGGAATTTAATAAGACATTAAATTTTATAAGAGAATTAAATTTATCTTATTTACATGTTTTTTCTTATTCTGAAAGAGAAAATACACAAGCATTAAATCTTGACGGAACAGTTAGTAAGCATATTAGATCTTTAAGAAGTAAAAAATTAAGAATTTTATCAAAAAAACTTCAAAGAAGGTTTTATGAAAGTAATTTAAATGGTAATTTCAAAGTTCTATTTGAAAATCATAACAAAGATGGAATGATGTTTGGATTTACTGAAAATTATATAAAAGTTAAAACAAAATATAATCATAAAATTTGTCAAACAACCAAAAACGTAAGTTTAAGTAATATTGAAGATGATGGATTAATGACAGCAAAATTTATATAAATGTACCCAACTATATCTCACTTGATTTATGACTTATTTGGAATTTATATCCCTCTTCCAATTCAAACTTTTGGTTTTTGGGTAGCTATGGCGTTTTTATTAGCTTCCTGGACACTAACATTAGAGCTTAAAAGAAAAGAAGCATTAGGAATTATGAAACCTACAAAAAAATATGAATTAATTGGTGTTAAACTAAATTATTCAGATTTATTCTTTTCATTTTTATGGTCATTTATTTTAGGATTTAAATTAATTGAAGTATTTTTTAACTATTCTGATTTTGTTTCAAATCCTCAAATATTTATTTTATCAACTAGAGGAAACATAATTGGCGGAATTTTAATTGGTTTAATTTACACTTATTTAAAGTTTAGCAAAAACAAAAAAGAACAACTTGAAATACCAAAAAAAATTACTACAAAAATTCATCCCTACCAACTTGTTGGAAACATTACAATGATAGCTGCAATTTCTGGCATTATTGGAGCAAAAATTTTTCATAATTTAGAGAATTTTGATTTATTTTTAAATGACCCTATTGGGCAATTAATTTCATTTAGTGGTTTGACATTTTATGGTGGTCTAATAAGTGGTACAATAAGTGTTTTATGGTATACAAAAAAATATAGCATACGTGCACTTGATATATGCGATGCAACTGCTCCTAGCTTAATGTTAGCATATGGTATTGGAAGAATTGGATGTCAAATGTCTGGAGATGGTGACTGGGGAATTGACAATTTATCTCCAAAACCTGAGTGGATGAGCTTTTTACCAGATTGGATGTGGAGCTACAATTTCCCTCATAATGTTATCAAAGAGGGCATTCCCATGCAAGATTGTGGAAGTGAAGTATGGTTTCCATATTGTTATGAGCTTGCTAATCCAGTATGGCCAACAGCATTTTATGAAACCATAATATGTACAATTTTCTTTCTTTTCTTATGGAGAATTAGACAAAAAATAAATATAAGTGGTGTAATATTTTGCATTTATTTAATTTTAAACGGCATTGAACGATTTATGATTGAAAAAGTTAGAATTAACAATGAATATGATATTTTCAATGGAATTACTCAGGCTGAAATAATTTCCTTTTTATTGCTCATTATAGGAATAATAGGCTCTTATTTATTAATTACGAAATCAAAAAAGTATATATAATTTTTCTTTTAGCAATTTAATGCGTTGGAATTATAATTTTTTCAATTATTGTGTCATTTTTAATATTTTTATTAATTGAGCTATTATGATTATATTCCTTGATATTAACATTTTTACAGGAGAATAAACAAATTATAATAAAAAAACTAATCAGTAATTTTTCTTGAGACATCATTTTTTATTAAATATAGACCTAAAAAAGTAATACACCCATTTAAAATTAAAAGTTCAAATCCAAAAGAAATATATAAATTAGCTACATAGCATATAATTGGAGATAAAATAGCAACATAAGGCACATATTTATCCTTTACTTTTAGTTTAGTAAATAGGCCGAAACTATACATCCCTAGCAACGGACCATAGGTATATCCTGCAACTGTAAAGAGTGATTTAATAACACTATCATCATTAATTGCATTAAATATCATAATAACTATAAAGAGTATAAAAGACATTAGTAAATGAACATTTTTTCTAGTTTTAATTTGTTTTTTAGCTTCTTGTTTTTCAAATTCTATTATATCAACACAGAAAGATGTTGTTAATGATGTAAGTGCAGAATCTGCACTAGAGTATGCAGCTGCAATTATTCCAATAATAAATAAGATGCCAACAAACGCAGGTAAACCTCCATTAATAGCAATATTTGGAAATAACATATCTGGATTTTGAGGAACTACAATTCCAAACTTATTAGAATAAATATATAATAATGCACCAAGAGATAAAAACAATAAATCAACAAATATTAATATTCCACTAAAGGTGAACATATTTTTTTGTGCATCTTTTAAGTTTTTACAACTTAAATTCTTTTGCATTTGATCTTGATCTAGTCCAGTCATTACAATAGCCATAAAAACACCAGAAAAAAACTGTTTAAAAAAATATTTCTTATCTGTCCAATCATCAAAAAAGAAAACTTTTGAATAATCTGAATCTTTTAAAACATGAAATAGTGATATTGAATTTAAGTCTAGATTTCTCATAAGAATAAAAGCAATTATAAATACAGTTGATAACATAAATGTAGTTTGCAAGGCATCTGTCCAAATTATCGTCTTTATACCACTTCGATATGTATATGTCCAAATTAAAGCAATAGTAACAAATACTGTAAACGCAAATGGTATATTCCATGAATCAAAAATTGCAAATTGTAATACTGATGCTATTAAATATAGCCTAAATGACGCCCCAATAGTTCTAGATAGCAAAAAAAACGATGAACCAGTTTTATACGCTCTCAATCCAAATCTTTGATTTAAATAACTATAAATAGAAGTAATTTCTAATTTATAATACAATGGAAGTAAAATTCTTGAAATAATTAGATAACCAACAAAAAAACCAAAAACCATTTGCATATAAGAAAATTGGCTTGAAGCAACCCATCCAGGAACAGATATAAATGTTATTCCAGACAAGGTTGTACCAATCATACCATAGGCAATTATAAACCAAGGTGAGTTTCTATTACCTAAAAAGAAAGTACTATTACTATCATTCTTACCAGTAATATATGAAATGATAAATAAAATAAGAAAATAAGAACAAATACAAATTAAAATAGTAGCAGGATTCATAATTAATTTTTTAACAAAAATGAAAATAATTATCTAAATATATATAATAAAAGTATCACAATATAACTAAATTTGTAATTATGTATCTTAAATCAAGATTATTAGAAAAAGCAGTAGAAAATCTATCAAGTTTGCCAGGTATTGGAAAAAGAACTGCACTAAGACTTGTACTAAGTTTATTAAAAAAAAATAAAAATACTGTACAAAACTTTGGCAATTCATTCATTGAACTAGTCAACAATATAAAATATTGCAATAATTGTCATGCAATTTCTGAAACTGACTTATGTAGTATTTGTACAGACCACAGAAGAGATCATTCACAAATTTGTGTAGTAGAAGATATCAGAGTTATGCTAGCAATAGAAAATACAATGCAATATAAAGGTGTCTATCACGTACTAGGAGGGCTAATTTCACCAATGGATGGTATTGGTCCTGATGACCTTAAAATTGATGATTTAATTAATAAAGTAAGTTCAAATAATATTAAAGAGGTTATTTTTGCATTAAGCACAACAATGGAGGGAGATACAACTAATTTTTATTTATTTAAAAAATTAGACAAAAAAAATATTAAAATATCTTCAATCGCAAGAGGGATTTCAATTGGTGATGAACTTGAATATACGGACAAAATAACATTAGCTACAGCTTTGTCAAGTAGATTGCCATATGAAAACTCCTTAACAAAATAATCACTATTTATTTTCTTTTATTTAATTTTGTGCATATTAAAATTTATCATATGGCCAGAATTGAGTTAATTATGCCTAAAATGGGTGAAAGTGTTTCAGAAGCCACTATTATTTCATGGACAAAAGAAGTTGGTGAAATGGTTGAATTAGATGAAACAATTGTAGAAATCGCAACAGACAAAGTCGACTCAGAAGTTCCATCTACTCATGAAGGAAAACTAATTGAACAACTTTTTAAAGTAGATGATGTTGTTCAAGTTGGAGATGCTTTCGCAATTATTGAAACTGAAGATAGTAGTGAAAATAATAATGAAGTTGAAAACATAGCTCAAGAAACAGTTCAAGTTGAAAGTCCATCAGTACAAATTGAAAAAGAAGTTACAGAAACTATAGATAATGTAGTTGATAAAGAAAATAAGCATATAAATAGTACCAAAGATCGATTTTATTCTCCTCTTGTTAGAAACATGGCTAATAAAGAAGAAATTAGTCAAGATGAATTAGACAATATTATTGGTACTGGAAAAAATAATAGAGTAACTAAGGAAGATATGATTAACTATTTGAAAAATAGAAATAATAAAACTGCAGAAATTTCAGTTCCTAAACCAGTTGCTCAAGATGACAAAAAACAAATAATTAAAGTTATTAAAGACAAACCTTCCACTACACCAATTCATAATACTGGTGAGGTAGAAATTGTTGAAATGGATAGAATGAGAAAATTAATTTCTGCTCATATGACAATGTCTAAATCAACTTCTGCACACATTACTTCCTTTGTTGAGGCAGATATGACAAAAATTGTTAAGTGGAGAGAATCTATCAAAGAAGACTTTAAGAAAAGAGAAGGTCAAAACATTACATATACTCCAATAATTATTGAAGCTATGGCTAAAGCTGTTAAAGACTTTCCAATGATTAATGTTTCTGTTGATGGAACAAACATACATATACACAAAAATGTTAATATAGGAATGGCTACTGCATTGCCGGATGGAAACTTAATTGTTCCTGTGATAAAAGAATGTCAACATAAAAACCTTGTCGGCATAACGAAAGCTGTGAATAATTTAGCTGCAAAAGCAAGAAGCGGAAATTTAAATCCAGATGACATTCAAGGTGGAACTATAACCATGACAAATGTTGGTAGCTTTGGAAATTTAATGGGCACTCCTATTATTAATCAACCTCAAGTTGCAATAATGGCATGTGGTGTCATCAAGAAAAAGCCAGTTGTAATTGAGACTGAATTTGGAGATGTCATTGCTATTAGACATATGATGTTTCTATCACTATCATATGATCACAGAGTTGTAGACGGTGCACTTGGAGGTCAATTTGTCAGAAAAGTTGCAGATTACCTAGAAGAATTTAATACAGAAACAATAGTTTAAAAAATCATGCAACTAACACTTAAAAAACCATTAGTTTTTTTTGATTTAGAAACTACTGGCTTAAGTATAACAAATGATAGAATTATTGAAATTTGTCTACTAAAGATTAATATTGACAACAGTACAGAAATCAAAAGTTGGCTTATCAACCCACAAATCCCTATTTCTGAAGAAAGCTTTGATATACATGGAATTACAAATGAAAAAGTAAAAGATAAACCTCTGTTTAAAGAAATTGCAAAAGAAATTATAAATTTCATTAAAGATTGTGATTTAGCTGGATATAATTTAATAAAATTTGACATCCCTTTATTAGCTGAAGAACTTTTAAAATCCAATATAGAATTTGATTTTAAAGATTGTCAAGTTATTGATGTACAAAATATATTTCATAAATTAGAAAAAAGAACGTTAGAAGCAGCTTATAAATTTTACTGCAATAAAATTCTTGAAAATGCGCACAGTGCAAAGTCTGATACAATTGCAACTTATGAAATACTATTAGAACAAATAAAGAAATATGACGAGCTTTCAAACGATGTAAATGAGCTATCAAAATTCTCAAATAATAATTTAAATTTTGTTGATTTGGCAGGTTTTGTAAGATATAATAAAAAAGGAATAGAAGTATTTAGTTTTGGAAAATATAAAAATATCAGTTTAGAAGATATTTGGAAAAAAAATCCTGGCTATTTTTCATGGATTAAGAATGCTGACTTCCCAATTTTTACTAAAAAGATTATTGATAATTTTTTAAAAAAAATGAAATTAATAGAAAAATTTAAAGAGTAATATGAAAATCATTTGTATTGGTAGAAACTATTTAGATCATACAATTGAACTTAATAATAAAGTACCTAAAGAACCATTGTTTTTTCTTAAACCTCAAACAGCTATTCAACCAAAAAATCACCCGTTTTTTATTCCAGAATTTTCTAATAATATTGAGTATGAATTAGAAATTATTATTCGAATTAATAAATTAGGAAAACATATTGAAGAAAAATTTGCACACAGATATTTTAACGAAATTGGTTTAGGTATAGATTTCACTGCAAGAGATATTCAAAACGAATGTAAAAGAAATGGTTTACCATGGGAAAAAGCAAAAAGCTTTGATGGGTCTGCAAAAATAAGTTCCAAATTTATTAATAAATCAAAAATTGATATTTTCAACATAGATTTTTCACTCAAAAAAAATAATTCAATAGTTCAAAAAGGAAATAGTAGTGATATGATTTTCAACTTTAATCAAATAATTTCACATGTTTCAAAATTTTTTACTCTTAAAATTGGTGATTTAATTTATACCGGAACTCCATCTGGAGTTGGTAAAGTAAATGCTGGAGATATTTTAGAAGGCTATATTTTTAATGAAAAAATATTAAATGTCAAAATAAAATAATTATTTAAAGTATTTTATTCTGTAATCTGTGGGTGTTATTCCTCTTGTCACATCATTTAGCTTTCCTTTAATCATTCTCTTTTTTAAAATTGAAATTTTATCAGTAAATAAGATTCCATCAATATGATCATATTCATGTTGTATCACTCTGGCGTTAACTCCTGTAAATTTTTCTGTTATAATAGAAAAATTTTCATTTTGATATTTAACAGTAATTTCAGATTTTCTTAAAACATCTTCACGAACTCCAGGAATTGACAAACAACCCTCATTAAAAATCCATTCGTCACCTTCTTCAGAAATTATCTCAGGGTTAATAAATACTTTTTTACATGCATCTTTCTTATTTTCATCATAAAAAGGAGATGAGTCAACAATAAAAAGCCTAATAGATCTATTAATTTGAGGAGCTGCTAATCCTACTCCAGATGCATTATACATTGTTTCCCACATATCAGCTAATAAAACATCAAGATTTTTAAATTCAGTAGTAACAATATCACATTTACATCTTAAAACAGGTGATCCATATGATACTATTGGTAATATCATTAAAGTATTGAAAAAATAATATCATCAATACTCATACCTTCAGCTTCTGCCTTATAGTTTTTTACAACTCTATGTCTTAAAATAGGTAATGCTACAGCCTTAACATCTTCAATATCTGGTGCATATTTTCCATTTATTGCAGCATGACATTTTGCAGCAATGATCATAAACTGAGATGCTCTTGGTCCTGCACCCCATTCAACATAATCTTTAATTAAGTTTACTGATTTTTCTGAATCTGGCCTAGTTTTAGCAACAAGTGTAACAGCGTATTCAAGAACATTATTTGTAACAGGTAGTTGAGAAAGTACATTTTGAAACTTAATTATTTCTTCTCCAGTAAGAATAGGTTTAAGTTTAATGTTATTTGATACAGTTGTTCTTTTTACGATTTCTAATTCCTCTTCATAAGATGGATAATTCAATAAAATATTAAAAATAAATCTGTCTAACTGAGCCTCTGGCAATGGATAAGTACCTTCTTGTTCAATTGGATTTTGTGTGGCTAATACAAAAAATGGTTTTTCTAAAATATATGTATTACCAGAACTTGTAATAGATCTTTCTTGCATAGATTCTAATAAAGCTGCTTGTGTTTTTGGAGGAGTCCTGTTTATCTCATCAGCTAATATTATATTTGAGAATAATGGACCTTTAATAAATTTGAAATTTCTTTCATTATTAAGAATTTCAGATCCAATCAAATCTGAAGGCATTAAGTCAGGGGTAAATTGTATTCTATTAAAAGATAAACCAAGCAAGCTTGATATAGTCTTTACTAAGAGTGTTTTTGCTAATCCTGGAACACCAACGAGTAAACAATGTCCATTACAAAAGATTGATAATAGAACTTGATCAACCACATCATTCTGACCAACTATCACTTTACTAATTTCTGATTTGAACTCATTATATTTTGTAACAAATTCATCAATTAATTCTACATTATTAATATTATCTTTTTGTATCATTTTTTTGTCCAATAATTTTTAAAACTACAATTTATTAAGTTATCATCTATTTTGATAAATGTTTTTGATTTTTGATGTTGAATCCATTCTTCTATTATCTGATCACTTTTAAAAGTTGTTGCAATATTATTAATTGTTGTGAAATCATTTTCAAATGTTGCCTTATGTTCATCAATTTTATTATTGATCTTAAAAATTCTATATGCAAAATCATTTTCTATACCGTCAATATATCCAACATTCAAAATATCTCCTTTGCTTACTCTACTCAATTTTGATTTTAATAATGGAGGTAAATCATTTGAAACTAATAATGTTGACATATCCATAGGGTTAGTAACTAAACCTTTATTATTTTTACTTGGATGATCTGAATATAACTTTACAGCTTCATTAAAAGTAATTTCATTCAAATTAATTTTATTAAATATTTCATTAATTTTTTCATTTGCTTGTTGTTTAGAATAAGAATTTGGTTTTGGCTTAACTAGTATATGTCTGACATTAATTTGCTCTCCTTTTCTATCAATCAATTGGATTATATGCATTCCAAACTTAGTAACAACAATTTCAGAAACCTCACCTTCTTTTAACTTAAATGCTGCTCTTTCAAATTCAGGAACAAGCTCTCCCCTATTTACATAGCCTAATTCACCACCATTTTTTGCAGAAACAATGTCATCAGAATATAAAATTGCTAAAGTTTTAAAATCTTCTCCTGCGTAAACTCTTTCTCTATATAAATTTAGTTTATCTTTTATGCTTTGAGTTTGCTCTTCAGAAATTTCAGGTGTAACAACAATTTGTGATATTTCTACTTGTTCAGGAATTATTGGAATATCATCAGAATTCAATTGATCAAATATTTTTTGTACTTCAGCAGGTGTTAGTTTTATATCTGACACAATTTTATTTTGCATCCTTTGGACAAACATTTGATTTTCAATCACATTAGAAAGTTCAGACTTAATTTCTATTATTGATTTATCAAAGTATGACTCAACTTTAAGTTGTGATCCTAATTGATCTTCAAAATATTTATATCTTTTTTCAACTTCACTATCAATTTCATCTTTCGTAACTTCTATACTATCTAACTTAGCATAATGAATTAATATACTTTGCTTAAGAAGATCTTCAATTACAACACACTTCATTTCAGAAGAATAATTACCTTGACTTTTATATTGAATTATTTGAGATTCAATATCTGAATATAAAACTATCTCATCCCCAACAACTGCAACTACTTGATCTATTGTCTGAGAAGAGACTACTATATTTATAAATAAAAAACAGTATAAAAAAGTAGTGATTCTAATCATTTATAAAAAATTTTAATTTTATCCAAAGCTAAGCTATTATTGTAAAAATCATGAGATAATTTTTCTAAATAATTTATCTTTTTTTTATTAAGCAATACATTTCTAATTTTTACTGTTTCTAATGACAGTGGAGAAACATCACCTTTTGATTTAAAATCATTAATGAAAATAAAATATATATTTTCGTCAGTTTCAATGATTTTACTTTTATTTATTAAACTGCAATTAATATAATTATCTCCAGTATTTAAAAAAATATTCGATAATGAAGTAAAATATTGCCAAACTGTATCAGAAATTGAATAATTTACAGCAAATTGCTTACAATAATCTACTAAAACTATTTTATCTTCCTCTTTAACTGAATTATATATTTTTTTAATGAGTTCAATTTTTGGTGCCTTCTTATTAACTAGAATATATCTACCTTTAAAAATATTTTGACTAAGTACAAAATTTTCAATATTATTTATATAATAATTTTTAATTTGATCAAAAGTAATTACTGTATCAAGATTTTGATCTACTAATTGCCTTTCATAATTATAAATAATTAATGAATTTTTATAGTCATTAATTTTTTTATCATATTCATCTTGATCCATTTTTAAATTTATCTTGGCATGATGGAGAAGGATTTTTTTACTTACCCAATCATTAATAAAATTTTTTATAAAAAATGAACTATCGTTAGTATTTAATGGAATTTCTTTAATGATATCACTTAAAAATAAATTTTCACCATATGCACTTGCTACAATGTCTTCTGAGAAATTATTTTTACATGAAGATAAGATCAAGCAAAGAAATAAAAGAAAATAAATTTTACTCATTTTTACTTTATCAATAAGTTAATTTTTAACTAATGAGTATAAAACGTCTTTATTAATTTTAATTGTATATTTTTTCCTTAATTTTTCTATCCATTGATCTTCTAAATAAGACTGATAATCAGAAATAACCTTTCCTCGAACATCTGAAATTTCTTTATTTCGTGATGGAATTATATTTTTTATGTAAACTAAAACTATAGATCCATCATCAAGTAAAATATCTGAATTTAAACCTAATTTTTTATCTGACATTTCTATATAAATGTTATTCTGTTCTTCATATATATCTGATTGAATTTGTAAATTTAAAGGAGACACTTTATTTATAGATTTTAATATATCATCATTAGATGTTGAAAAGAATAATTGTAACTTAACCCTTGAAGCGATTTTTTTATTTGAACAAGTATAAATTGATGCCTCAAATCTGTCAGACCACATATAATTCTGTTTATTATTTGAAAAATACTGATTTAAACCAATTGTATCACTAACGGCTTTATTCCATACATTTTGATTAGTTATATCAAACAAAAGAATTCCTTCTCTGTATTCATTTAATAAAGCTTTATATTCAGGATAATTATAAGAAAGCATATTTTTTTCATGTGATAGCAATTTTACATTAACAAAATCTTGATATAAAATATCAAAGTCAGTTTCATTTTTCTGATTTAACAAAATATAAGTTACAAATTCACTAACATAAATTTCAACTGTATCAATAGAAAATAAAACTTGACCGCCTATATTACTTATACCATCCCAAGCTGATAATTTAATTTCTTTAAAAGCAAGTTTTCTTAATTGTTTAAAATTATTTACATTATTTTTAACTTTATAGCTATTTTTCAACTTATCATATAAAGAAATTTTGCTAAGTTCTCCTCTACTGTCTCTTGAGATCTTATTCATAATTTCTTTTTTGACATCCTCAAATGGTGGAATATCATTTTTATTAATTAATGAAATTATATGCCAACCAAAATCAGTTTCAAATGGTTTTGAATAATCTCCTGGAGAATTTAATGAAAAAGCAATTGTTTCAAATTCAGGAACCATTTTTCCTACTCCAAATGGAGGTAAGCTACCACCTTTTACAGCAGTAGACCTATCTTCAGAAAATCTCTCTGCTAACTCAGAAAAATCATCACCATCGTTAAGTTTAGAATATATTTCATTAATCTTATCCTTAACATTTAAATTATCGCTAGTATTTTTATTCTTTTTAAACATAATATGTGCAACTTGTATATCACCGAGTGCTTTTCTCTTATCATTTAATTTAATTAGATGATAACCATATTTTGTTTTAATTGGCAAGGATACTTCATTAATTTCAAGATCATATACTGCTGACTCAAAATCATATACCATCATAAAAGCAGTGAAAAATCCTAAATTACCATTATTATCTTTAGCAGTAGGATCTTCAGAATATCTCGTAGCTGCATCAGAAAAAGTAATACTAGTATTAATTATTTCATTTCTAATTGCTGTAATTTTTTTTAAAGCTTCATTTTCTGAATCAGTCGATTTTTCATCAATTTTAACAAGAATATGGCTTGCTTTTACGTCTAATAACATTCTATCATAAGCTTCCTTAATCATATAATCATCAAACTCTTTATTTCTTAAGTAAGGTTTTGCAAGTTGTTCTTGATAACCATCAAGTTCCTTAACAAATGTTGATACAGTATCCATATACAGTGATTCAGCCTCAAAAACTTTCAGTTTAAAGTTTATAAATAATTCTATATACTCATCTAAATACTTCTTATCAATGGTATCATTATAATTATTTTTATAAAAAATATTTTCAAATTCAGATAGAGAAATATTTTTATTACCAATTTTTAAAATATTTTGAGCATATAAAAAATTGAAGTTTGATAATAAAAGAAAGATCAGTACTGTTTTTTTCATAATTAATTTATTTTCTGCTGTAGTTTGGTGCTTCTCTTGTAATTGTAACATCATGAGGATGACTTTCAGCAACACCAGCTCTTGTAATTTTTATAAATTCTGCTTTATATAAATCTTTAACATTTTTGGATCCTGTATATCCCATTCCCGCTCTTAAACCTCCTATCATCTGATGCATTACTTCTGATAATTTTCCCTTATAAGCAACTCTACCAACTATTCCTTCAGGAACTAATTTTTTTTCGTCATCTTCATTATGTTGGAAATATCTATCTTTTGATCCTTCCTGCATAGCATCAATTGAACCCATTCCTCTGTAAGATTTAAATTTTCTGCCTTGAAAAATAATTGTTTCACCAGGGGCTTCTTCAACTCCTGCTATTATTGATCCTAGCATTACACTGCTTGCACCTCCTACAAGAGCTTTCATCACATCTCCGGAATACCTAATACCACCATCAGCAATTAATGGAATATGATGTTTTTTTGTTATTTCATAAACATCCATAACAGCAGTTAATTGAGGTACGCCAATTCCAGCTATAATTCTAGTAGTACATATTGATCCAGGCCCAATACCAACCTTTATAGCATCAGCTCCTGAATCTATCAATCTTTTAGCTGCATTGGCAGTAGCAATATTTCCTACAACTATATCAATATTTTTATATTTTGATTTAATTCTTTTAAGTATATCTAATACTCCTTTTGTATCTCCATGTGCAGTATCAATAACTATTGCATCTACAGATGAAATTGACAATGCTTCTACTCTTTCTAAAGTGTCATTTGTCACACCTACGGCAGCAGCCACTCTTAATCTACCATAACTATCTTTACATGCGTTAGGTCTCATTCTATTTTTTAAAATATCTTTAAAAGTAATTAAACCAACTAATCGCTTCTTGGTGTCAATGATAGGTAATTTTTCAATTTTATTATCTTTTAATATTGTTTCAGCATTATCTAAATCACTTATTTCAGTTGTTATTAAATTATTAACTGTCATAATATCTTTAATTGGAAGTGACATGTCTTTTTGAAAACGCAAATCTCTGTTGGTAACTATTCCAACAAGTTTATTTTTATTATCTACTATTGGGATTCCTCCGATCTTATTTTCTTTCATTAATTTAAAAGCATCAGCTACACATGCGGATTCTGTTAATGTTATTGGATCTAAAATCATTCCACTTTCAGATCTTTTAACTTTCCTTACTTCAAGTGCTTGTCTTTCAATAGACATGTTTTTATGTAAAACACCTATACCACCTTCTTGAGCAATTGCTATTGCCATTTTAGATTCAGTAACTGTATCCATTGCAGCAGAAACAATAGGAATATTTAATTTAATGTTTTTGGAAAAATATGTTGAAGTATTAACAGAGCTAGGAAGAATTTCAGAATATTCTGGAATTACTAGTACATCATCATAAGTTAAACCTTCTTTGAGTATTTTTTTATTATCCATGACATGTAAAATTTCGCAAAAATACTAATTTTAAAAAACTTGACAATAAATAATTTCGTTTAATATAAACTATCTAATTAGAGTGATTGTATTAATTTGTTCTGTGTATTCTCCTACTCCATTAATATATTGTAAATGATATACGTATTCTCCATTGGGAACTATATTTCCTTTATAAGTACCATCCCATCCTTTACTTGGACTATTAGTTGTAAATAACAACGATCCTTGTCTGCTATAAATACTAAAGGAATATCCCAATTCATCAACGAAAAAAGAAACTGGCTGAAAAATCTCATTATGTTCATCACCGTTGGGAGTAAAAACAGTTGGAATAAATGTTAATGGAGTTTGAGCAATACAAGAAACGTTTGAAAGACTACCAACAGTTGACGATCCATATGGATTATTATAACCTTCTAGGGCTTGTACATAATAACACATTCTACCATTATCTTTACCAAATTTTGTCACTACATCTATATATGCAAGGGGCTCGTATGGATTAGAAATTCTATCCCACTCATATAGTGGAATAGGACTAAAAGTATACCCTCCATCTAGCGATCTAAATAATCTATAGCTTGCTACTTCACCCAACCATTTATCATATTCATTAAATGTAATTGTATTAGTATATTGATCATTAACAGATTCTCCATTTGTATACGGAATATCACCAATACCGTTAGTATAATCTATATTAATATTTGTTTCAACTAAAATTGTTTGCGCATATGAAGTGTCATTAGCAAATGAAATACTATTGTAAGAAGGAACATATATTCTTTCTCCGCAAGTGTCAATTGGATAAACTAAATATTGATATGAATTAGCAGATGTTGCAGCTTCTAAATCATTATATAAAATTGAAGCAGCATTAGCAATAAATGGAATTTGTGCAATGTTAGTATAATTATTTTCACCAGTTATAGATCTCATAATATCATATCTAGAAATAACTGCCTGGTTATCTATCAAGCAACTTAAATCAACTGATCCATTAACATGATTAATACTTACATAATCTATATAATTAAAATTAGGTTTTTTTGGCAAGTTTGGAACAAAAGTAATAACATTTGAAACGGCAAAATATGTAGAATCAAAATTATATGCATTTACATTAATAATATATTCATGACTATCAGTTATATTCAATAAATTAAAATTATTATCAACTACTCTGTATTCATTATTATATACGTTTCCAGCGAGATCAGTTTCTTTTACTATTACCAAATAGTGACTAGTTCCATTTTCCCAATTTATATATTCATTCCAATTTAATTGAGCAGAATATGAACATTCCGCTAAATCCATTTCTAAAAATATTGAGTTATGCTCACCATTAAAATCATAGCTAGCAAGTGACTCGTTATCACAACTATCTAATGCTCTAATACTAAATAACTCAGATTGTTCTATGGCATTAGAATTTAGATAAGTATAAGAAAAAATATTTTCAACTGTATCGATTGATAGCCATCCATCTATACTGCTATATAAATAAATAGCATGTTTTTCAGCACCTAATGTTGGTTGCCATGATATTACTGATTGCCCATTAGAATTAACAGATACATCAGTTATCAAAGGATTATCAGGATCTTCATCATCTCCTAAATGCACACTAACTATATTTGATGAAGATTTACATCCTCTAGAATCAGAAATTTGAATATAAAACTCTGGATCATAGCTACAAAAATCTGATCTTTTTTGAGTTAATGTATCAGAATATTGAGAAAAAATATTAAAGCCTGAAATATCATCGTAACTGTAAAATAAGGAATATAATGTATCTGTTGAAAATACATTATATTGGTATAGTGCTTGTGTAGCAATATCAAAATTTTCTCTCATATGATTCCAATCTAAGCTAGCAACAATTGGAACGGAATTGATTGCTTTTGCATCTAAAAATATAGTTCTTAAGGTATCTGAAATTGAATCAACATCATTAGTTAGTGAATTTATACAAACTCCCTTAGCAACTATATAGTAATAACTGGATGATAAATGAGCATCAGAACCTTGATGACTGTAAGTACTATCAGGAAAAACTACAGAACCAATTTTAGTATACGAATTATTTAAATTTTTAGAATGGTAAATATCATAAGAAATATCAGCATTAATAAGACTAGTTGGATAGTACCAATGCAAATCAACATTTCCAAGTGAATCTACTTCTGTACATCTGAAGTCAGGTGTTGGAGGTATAAGATTAATAGTCAAATTAGCAATAGTTGTTCCATTTGCAGGACAAAAATCATCATATGCTTTTAAATTAAAATTAAATTCTTGATTAGGAAATCCGGCACAACTGTCTTCTCTAAGATGGTCACAATTTGATTGCCATGAAAATCTACCAGTAATATCTCCAGGATTTGACGACAATATATTAAAATTAGCTGGATTACTTAAAGCTAGTGCTAAATCTATTTGTGCTCCTTCAATTTCTAATGATAAGTTTTGCATATCAATATCATTAGCTGTCACATCAAACTCCACAAGTTCTCCAGCCATTACTGTGGTATAATAAGAAGGAAGTCCGGCAGAATTAATATAAGAATACCAAGTTTGAGTTCCAACTGGAGCAGAAAAAGTTGGTGGTGTATTACTACTAAATCCAGCACAATCTGTTAATACAACTTGAACTTCTCTAAATACTTCTGAAATTACTTGAAAACATTTCACAGTTGTTACTTTAACACATGTTAAAAAAACACCCTGTAAACCAGTTGCAATAAATGAAATTTCACCTGTATTATTATTTAAATTTAAAGGACCAGCAGGTGTGCTTGGTAATTGATTATTAACTGAAAATGGATATACTGCTGTTTGATAAGACATCGTGTCAGACAATGGAGTAGCTGTATTATATGAGAAAGAACTACCTTGTAATGGATATGCCCAGTTATAAGATAAACTATCAAAGTCTGGATCAAATGCAAGATGACTATATGAAAACGGAACGTCTAAACATAAAACAGTTTTTGCTTCTTCTTTAAAAATCGGTGATGAATCAAAGCAAGGAAATGCATCCTCATAAACATAAGGGACAATAGTTGTATTCTTTGTGTAAGGATACATTATAGCTCTAAGTAACCATGAACCAGCTGAAGTCATATTATCAGCAGCATTTCTAGCAGCACTCCCCCATGTAAAATGCCATCCTGTTACAGGAGGTATTGAACCATTACCACCTAAATCAGTTGGTAATGATCTATATGTTATTTGATGAATAACCTTTCCAGTTTGTGAACCAGCAGGGGCAGTTGCATAATTACTACAGTCATAACAAAATTGTAAAGACCCTTGGGCTCCACCACTAACTCCAGTTGCAGAAATATCAACTGTATTATCCCAAAAGCAAGCTATGTTCGGAATTAAAGCGTTATCGTGTACTGTTAATGTTTCTGATCCACCTGCACTAGCTGATGAAAAATCAATTCCAGTACAATCTCTATACACTTTTAATTGAAATATATATTTACCAAAATCAACATTAGTAGGATCACTAATACATTCCCAAGTTATCTCTCCGCCAACAAAATGAGAAGAATAAGATTTTGATGTAAAAAAAATAATGATGATAAAAAATATATATTTTTTCATTAAATTTTGTTTAAAGACAAAACTACAAAAATTATACAATTATTCGCATAAAATCATTTCTCAATCTTACACATAAACAACAAAAATTATACAAAAAAATATTAAAAATAAAATTCCTAATATTGAAAGTTTTGTTAGCCATTTTGTAAGTTTTTTTTCAATTGGAATGTCATCAGAATGAACTAAAATATGATTTATAACAGCACAAAATGGAGTAATTAAAAAAAGAATAGTAGCCATATCAATTAGTGTTTTAAATATTGATTTATTTTTAATCATAAAAAACATAATCTTTGGATAGTATAATTTTATTGTAGTCATCAATGATTTCATTGATGATTTCATTTGCACTTTGAATCTTATTTATCATTGATGAAACCTGTCCAATTTCTAACTCACCTTCAATTAAATCTCCGTCAAAAATTCCTTTTTTGGCTCTACCCTTTGCTAACAAATCTTTTAACTCATCTATAGTTGCATTTCTATCATATGCTTTTAATATTTTTAAAAAAAAATCATTTTTAATTAATCTTACAGCAGTTATTTCTTTTAAAGTTAGTATTGTATCACCCTCATTTGCATTTAAAACTTGTTTTTTAAATAAGCTATGAGCAGAACTTTCATTACAAACTGCAAATCTACTTCCAATTTGGACTCCATCAGCACCTAATATCATTGCTGCACACATAGATCTAGCATCGTAGATTCCTCCTGCAGCAATTAAAGGTAATTTAATATTATCTGATATCTTTGGAATTAAACAAAATGATGTAGTTTCATCTAAACCATTATGACCACCTGCTTCAAAGCCTTCACAAACTATAGCATCTACTCCAGCATCTACACATTTTTTCGCAAATTTTAAACTAGAAACAACGTGCACAACTATTATTCCTTTATTTTTTAATCTGGAGGTATATTTTTTTGGCGATCCTGCAGATGTAAAGACAATTTTAACACCTTCTTTTTCAATAATATTCAAATGATCGTCAACATGAGAATATAATAATGGTAAATTTACTGCGAAAGGTTTATTAGTTGCTTCTTTACATTTTTTTATATGTTCTTGTAATACTAATGGACGCATAGATCCTGATCCAATAACTCCCAATCCACCAGCATTACTTACTGATGATGCTAATTTCCAACCACTACACCAGACCATTCCACCTTGAATTATTGGATATTTTATTTTAAAAAGTTTAGTTACTCTGTTCATAAATATTTAAATTTGTTGCGTTTATTAAAACAAAAATATAAATAATTTAAAATGAGAAAAGACCAAGAAATTTTTGACCTTATTGAAAAAGAAAAAGAAAGACAAATAAATGGCATTGAACTTATTGCTTCTGAAAATTTTGTCAGTAATCAAGTTATGCAAGCAATGGGTTCATGTCTAACAAATAAATATGCTGAAGGATATCCAGGAAAAAGATATTATGGCGGTTGTGAAATTGTAGATAAAGTTGAACAATTAGCAATTGATAGAGCAAAAAAGTTGTTTGGCGTTGAATATGTAAATGTGCAACCTCATTCTGGATCTCAAGCAAATTCAGCTGTAATGCTTGGATGTTTAAATGCAGGTGATAAAATTCTTGGATTTGATTTATCTCATGGAGGTCATTTAACCCATGGATCCTCTGTAAATTTTTCCGGTAAACTTTATCAACCATCATTTTATGGACTTAGTAAAAGAACTGGTAAAATTGATTATGAAGAACTTGAAAAAATTGCTTTTAAAGAAAAACCTAAACTAATCATATGTGGTGCATCAGCATATTCTCAAGATTGGGATTATAAAACAATTAGAGATATAGCTGACAAAGTTGGTGCATTATTGCTTGGGGATATTTCTCACCCTTCTGGTTTAATCGCAAAAAAATTATTAAATGATCCTGCACCATATTGTCATATTCTTACAACTACCACTCACAAGACTCTTAGAGGTCCGCGAGGTGGAATGATAATGATGGGTAACGATTTTGAGAACACATGGGGAGAAAAAACAATCAAAGGAAAAAATAAAATGATGTCCCAAATACTTAACACTTCAGTTTTTCCAGGTTCTCAAGGTGGTCCTTTGGAGCATACTATTGCTGCAAAAGCAGTTAGCTTTGAAGAAGCATTAGATGAAAATTTTAAAAATTACGGTAAACAAGTTATCAAGAATGCCCAAGAAATGGCAAAATTATTTATGAAAAAAAATTATAATGTAATTTCTAATGGAACCGAAAATCATTGTATGCTTATTGATCTAAGAAACAAAAAAATTACAGGTAAAGAAGCTGAAAACGCTCTTGTTAAAGCTGATATAACTCTAAACAAGAATATGGTTCCTTTTGATAATCAATCTCCGTTTATAACTTCTGGAATTAGAATAGGTACCCCCGCAATAACAACGAGAGGTATTAAAGAAAATCACTTAGAAAATATTGTTGAATATATTGATACCGTTATAAATAATTACCAAAATGAAAATATCATAGAAGATGTAAGAAAAAATGTAAATAAATTAATGTCTACGTTCCCTATATTCAATAAATAATGCAACCAATTGATCTTGATAGAGAAAAAAAAGAAATACTTAATAAGTATAGATCTCTATTAAGATCTTGTTCAGATAAAACAAATAAAAAAGATAAAAAAGAGATTAGAAAAGCTTTTAATTTTGCAATGGAGGCTCATAAAAATATCAGAAGAAAATCTGGTGAGCCATATATTTATCATCCTATTGCTGTGGCTCAAATTGTTGCAAAAGAATTAAGTCTTGGTAAAACCTCAATTATATGTGCTCTTTTACATGATGTAGTTGAAGATACAGATTTTACTCTAGATGATATAAAAAGAAATTTTGGTAAAAAAGTAGCAAAAATTATTGATGGTTTAACAAAAATTCAAGATGTTTTTGATAAAAATGTGTCACTTCAAGCCGAAAATTTTAGGAAAATGTTATTAACGCTATCAGATGATGTAAGAGTAATTTTAATAAAATTATCAGATAGATTAGACAATATGAGAACTTTAGACTCATTATCAAAAAATAAACAATTAAAAATTGCATCAGAAACTTTATATCTATATGCTCCTCTAGCTCATAGACTAGGATTATATCCACTAAAAACTGAACTTGAAGATTTAGGATTAAAATTTACAAAATCTGAAGTTTATAAAGCAATAGCTGAAAAATTACAAGAAACTAAAGATGAAAGAAAAAAATATATTTCAAAATTTAGCAAGCCAATCAAATTGAAATTAAAAGAAAATAAAATTAATTTTAAAATACAAGGAAGGCCTAAATCAATATTTAGCATAAGAAACAAAATGATAACTAAAGGCGTAGATTTTGATAACGTGTTTGACAAATTTGCAGTTAGAATAATTGTAGATAGTAATTTAGATAATGAAAAATCAGATTGTTGGAAAATATATTCTGTTGTAACAGATTTTTACAAACCTAACCCAGACAGATTAAGAGATTGGATTTCTACACCAAAGGAAAATGGATATGAATCATTACATACTACAGTTATGGGAGATGATGGCAAATGGGTTGAAGTGCAAATTAGAAGCAAAAGAATGGATGATATAGCAGAGAAAGGTTATGCGGCTCACTGGAGGTATAAACAAAAAAACAACAAAGAAAATTCACTTGATAATTGGATTGAAAAAATTAGAGAACTTTTAGAAAATCCTGAAAGTAATGCAATTGACTTTATAGATGATTTTAAACTTAATTTATATTCCGGAGAAATTTTTGTTTTTACACCGGCGGGCGATTTAAAAACATTACCTAAAAAAGCAACTGCTCTTGATTTTGCATTTGATATACACACAGATATAGGATTAAAGTGTATGGGAATAAAGGTTAATGGTAAATTAGTATCACTTAGTCATAAGTTAAATAGTGGTGATCAAGTAGAAGTTATAACATCCAAAAAACAAAGACCTAGCAAAGACTGGTTAAGATTTGTTGTAACATCGAGAGCAAAATCAAAAATAAAATCGGCATTAAAACAAGATAAAAAGAAAATTGCAATAGTGGGAAAAGAAATAGCTGAAAGAAAATTGAGACACCTAAAAATAAAATTTAATCAAAAAACTGAAAGCGAACTAATTAAACATTTTGAAACAGGTGACTCATTAGAACTTTATTTCCGTTTTGGAACAGGGGCAATATCCAATACTGAAATTAAATATTTTGCAAACCTTAAAAATAGAGGATGGTACCATACTATCAAAAATAAAATCTATGGTCCAGCAAAATTTAAATCTAAAGAAAAATCAGAAAAAATTATTGTTTTTAATGAAACCGAGGATGTTTTAGATTATAAGTTAGCAACTTGCTGCAATCCGATTTCAGGAGATGCTATCTTTGGATTCGTTACTGTTACTGAGGGGGTAAAAGTTCATCGATTTGATTGCCCTAATTCAATTCAGCTACGATCTAATTATTCATATAGGATATTAAGTGGAAAATGGATTAATAAAGATGATATAGATTTTATAGCAACAATTAACATAAGAGGAATTGATAGTGTTGGTTTGATTAATAAAGTAACTCAAATCATTTCAAAACATATGAATGTTAATATAAAATCAATTAATATAAATACTGAAGATGGTATTTTTGAAGGAATTATAACTTTAAAAATTCACAATGTTTCCTTCTTGAAAAAGCTAACAAAAAAACTTGAAAAAATAGATGGTATTTCATCAATTACAAGAACTTATAAACATCAATAGAATTTAGTATAATTTTAAAATTTATATTATTTATTTAATTAGTAATTTTTTTAAATTTGTATTAAATCAATTAAACATAACAACGTGTCTGACAATATTCTTTTAAACACTGTAACAAATATTTTTAAAGCTTATTTAATTAAACACGAACATAGACAAACACCTGAGAGATATGCTATATTAAATGAAGTTTACACTAATGTGGGTCATTTTGATATTGAAACACTTTACATCAATATGAAGAATAAAAAATATAGAGTAAGTAGAGCGACAATTTATAATACAATTGAAATACTCATAAAGTGTAACTTGGTTAGAAAACACCAATTTAATCAAGCACAAGCACAATATGAAAAATCTTTCTCAAATAAGCAACATGACCATATTATTTGCAATCACTGTGATACAATAATAGAATTTTGCGAGCCAAGACTCCAAAAAATAAAAAAATCAATTGAAGAAACTTTTAATTTTAAAATTATGAGACATGCATTTAATCTTTACGGTATATGTGAGTCTTGTAAAAAAAAATCTAAAAAATGAAAACCGACATATTATTAGGTCTCCAGTGGGGAGATGAAGGAAAAGGAAAAATTGTAGATGTACTAACTAAAAAATATGACATTATAGCTAGATTTCAAGGTGGACCAAATGCAGGACACACACTTGAATTTGATGGTATAAAACATGTTTTACATACTATTCCATCTGGAATATTTCATAAAGGAGTTACAAACTTAATTGGAAATGGTGTAGTTATTGATCCAGTTATTTTTCAAAAAGAAATTGATAACATAGATAAATTAAATATTGAATTATCAAAATTAATTATATCAAAAAAAGCTCATTTAATTTTACCAACCCACAAATTACTTGATGCTGCATCAGAAAAAGCAAAAGGCAAATTAAAAATTGGTTCTACACTAAAAGGAATTGGTCCAACATATATGGACAAAACTGGCAGAAACGGATTAAGAGTTGGTGATGTTTCATTACCAAAATTTAAAGAAAAATATAATGCGTTAAAAAACAAGCATATTCAATTGCTTAACTTTTATGATTACAACTATAGTTTGCAAGACTTAGAGGACGAATGGTTCAAAAGTCTAGAAACATTAAAAAAATTCGAACACATCGACAGTGAACATTATATAAATAAACAAATTAAAGATGGTAAAAAAATACTAGCAGAAGGAGCACAAGGAACATTGTTAGATATCGATTTTGGATCATACCCATTTGTAACCTCTTCCAATACAACTGCAGCTGGAGCATGCACTGGACTTGGTGTTGCTCCAAATAAAATAAATGAGGTTTTTGGTATTTTCAAAGCATACTGTACAAGAGTTGGAAGCGGTCCATTTCCATCAGAACTATTTGATGAAATTGGAGAAAAAATTGGTAAAGTAGGAAATGAATTTGGTGCAACTACCGGAAGACCTAGAAGATGTGGATGGATTGATATTCCAGCACTTAAATATGCAATTCATATTAACGGTGTTACTAAATTAATGATGATGAAAGCGGATGTTCTTTCTGGAATAAGTAAAATTAAAGCTTGCGTAAGTTATAAAACTCATGATGGAAGAATAATTGATTATTTACCTTTTGAAAATAGTGATAATCTAAAGCCAATCTATAAAGAAATTGAAGGTTGGAATGAAGACTTAACAAATTTAAATGATATTAATAAAGCACCTAAAGCTTTACATAATTATATAGACTGGCTCGAAAAAACTCTTGAAACACCAATAGTTATAGTATCTGTTGGCCCAAATAGAAAACAAACTCTCCATAAATAAATTGAGATTTATAATATTCAAATTTCTGTATCTAATCAGTTTTTATGCACTAGGTCAAAATTCAGAGAAAATTGAAATATTAAATGCTGACACTACATTTGCAAATAGTAACCTTCACCCTAATTATTGGCGTTTAGTTGGAAATATTTCATTTAAACATAATAATTCAATTATGAACTGTGATTCTGCACATCATTTTATATTAGAAAATAAAATTATTGCTTTTGGTAGAATTACAATAAAACAAGGAGATAATATTAGAATTTCAGGAGAAAAATTAATTTATACTGCTAAAAAAAATCAAGCAAATATTTATAAAAATGTTTCTTTAAAAGATAATCAAATAACATTAAAAAGTGAAGAAATTCACTACGATATTAAAAATAAAATAGCTTCGTATTCAAATAAAAGTCAAATTATTGATCAAGAAAAAACAATTGAATCAGAAATTGGCACTTATATCACAAATAACTACAAATTTATATTTAAAGATAATGTTATAGTTATAGGAAATAATTATACAATTTATACAAATTTAATGCACTACAACACAAAAAGTAAAATTGTAAATTTATTTGGCCCATCAAATATTTATTCAGATGAAAATACTATTTATTCAGAAAAAGGAAAATATGATACTAAAAATAAAATAGCTAATCTATCTAAAAAAAGTTTTATTAAATCGAAAAATTATTTTCTTTATGCTGACAGTATAAACTACTTTAATAACACTTACTTTGGAGAAGGTATCGAAAATGTAAAAATTAATGATTCAATAAATACATTTATTATAAATAGTGATTATGCAAAATATTATCAAAAAAATGACTCAATCAAACTTGAAAAAAAACCTATTCTTAAAATACCCAATGAACAAGACACGCTATTTATGCATGCAAAAGAATTTATAAAAAATAATAGTAAAATATTTGCATATCCTTGTGTAAAATTTTTTCAAAATGATTTAAAAGGAAAATGTGACTCTTTAATTTACAATATTAAAGACTCAACTATTGTTATGTATAATAAACCTATACTTTGGACTGATAATTTGCAAATCACTAGCGACACTATCATGCTTTATCAAAAAAATAATTCAATTGATAGAATGGAATTAATATCAAAACCTATGATAGTTGAACAAATAGATTCAATAAATTTCAATCAAATTAAAGGTAAAAAGATGATTGGTTTTCTTAAAAAAAACAAATTGAAAGAAATGATAGTTTTTGGAAATGGTCAAAGCATATTTGTCATACAAGATGAAAATAAAGATAAAATTGGTCTAAATTTTGTAGAATCTAGTAATATAACACTTAAGTTAAATAATAATGAATTGAATAATGTGATTTATAGTAAAAAACCTGAATCAACTATTATTCCAATGGATAAAATGAAAAATAAATCAAGATATCTGAAAGAGTTTATTTGGAGAAAAGATGAAGAACCAAAAGATAAAGAGGATATTTTTAATTTATAATTCTAAATGAAGTTCTTCTATTATTTTCTCTTCCTTCTTCAGTTAAATTTGATTCAATTGGCCTTGCATCACCATAACCGAAAAATGAAATTAGCTGTTCAGGATTAACACCTTTTTCAATTAGATATTCATAAACTACTCTAGCCCTATTTTCAGATAGAATCTGATTATTTTTTGCATTTCCAATATTGTTGGTATGCCCTTCTATTAAAATTTTAACATTAGTTTTTTTCTTTAAATATTTAATTAATTTTTCTAGTTCAACAAATGATTTGTCTTTAAGTTCATAAGAATTATTTGAAAACTGAACATTTTTAAGAACAATTTCATCTCCCTTATCTTTGGAAATTATATCAATTTCAACTGATGATATTTTTTTAGCTTTTATATTTTCTGGTAAAGTAAAAGTAAAAATATCTTCATTTCCAAATCCAGATTTATTTGAACTATAAAATGCAGTTTCTCCGTTACTTGATACTATCAAAGAATTTTCACTCTTAAAGGTGTTAATTGGGAAACCTAAATTTAAAGGAAATAACCATTGCTCTTTTATACTTTCTCTTCTACTAACAAATAAATCATAGTCTCCCATACCAATATGACCATTAGATGCAAAATATAAAGTTAAATCATCAGGATGAAGAAATGGTGACATTTCATGATTTTTTGTATTAATAGATGACCCTAAATTTTCAATATCAAAAAATTTATTACCAACAATTTTTGCTCTCCAAATATCACTTTTTCCAATACCTCCTGGCCTATTACTTACAAAATATAAATAATCACTATTAACTGAAAAACATGGTTGTGATTCCCAATGACGTGTGTTTATATCATTTCCTAAATTATATTCTTTAGACCATCCAGTTTGTATATTAAACTCTCTAATATACAAATCACAACCTCCATAACTATTTGATCTATCACAAGCTGTATAAACATAGAGAACCCCATTTGAAGAAACAGACATAGCACCTTCGTTCATTCTGGTGTTAAAAACTAATGGACTAGCTAGACTCCAACCATTTATAGAATCAAATTCAGAAACATAAAAATCTTCTTGAGGATATCCTCTATCATCTTTTACTTTTCTAGTAAAAAACATTTTTTTACCGTCTATTGATAAAGTATTTATATACTCAGGAAAAGTAGAATTAACTGATGAACCAACATTAATTGGATTGATTTCTACAGGATTAATTAATGCTTCAATAGCAAATTGACAATTTTTGATATAAAAATTTATATTTTCGTCTTGATTAATAATTTTGTTAAAAAAAATTAAAGCCTTAGTATACTCTCCTCTTTCATAATATATTTCAGCTATTTTTTTCATGCCAAAAAAATCGTTATCTGAGTAAATATTTAATAAATACATAACCGCAGTGTCAATATTATTTTCAGATAAGTATATTGAAGACAATAATAAATTAGGATCTTTCCAATCAGGGTACTTATCTACCAATTTAAACAACAAGTTTTTTGATTGAGTTATTTTATCTTTATTATAAAGTTGCAATGCTTTGTCATATGATCTGTAATTGTAGTCTTGACAAAATAAGGTGGCTGGAAAAAAAACAAAAATTAATAATCTAAACATAAGAAAATTATGGAATATTCATGTATTTATGATTTTGCAAAGAAATAACCCAATCTTTGTTGTATTTAACAAAATCAATTATAATAGGAATCATTTTATTTTTTTTACTCCACTCAGGCTGTAAATATAACTTACAGTCGGAACTTAAATTTTTCCTTTGCTCTTCAGCATAATGAAAATCATTTTTATTATGAACAATAATTTTTAATTCATTTACATATTTTTTTATTGAATCCAAAGTAATACTTTGTTTTTTTGGAGACAAACATATCCAATCGAATTTTCCTGATAGTGGATATGCTCCTGAAGTTTCTAAATGTATATAATATCCTTCTTTTTTCAATCTACTAGTTAAGGGATTTAAATTCCACATTAGAGGTTCTCCACCTGTTATTACAACAGTTTTAACACTTTCTTTTTTAATTTCAGTAATAATATTATCTAATGATGTTGGTGGATGTAAGTCTGCATCCCAACTTTCTTTTACATCACACCAATGACAACCCACATCACAGCCACCAATTCGTAAAAAAAATGCTGGACTACCAGAAAAATAACCTTCACCTTGAATACTATAAAAAGATTCCATTAGAGGTAATAATTCACCAGTATCCAATAATAATTGTGTTTTATTTTCCATCAATACAAAAGTATGTTATTTATAAACAAGAATAGTATATTTGCTAATATTAAAATACTTATTTATGAACCAAATTATTGAGTGTGTACCTAATATTTCTGAAGGGAGAGATCAAGATAAAATTAATTTAATAGTTGCTGAAATTGAAAAAATAAAAGATGTTAAAGTGCTAAACGTAGATCCTGGTTATGCAACAAATAGAACCGTAATAACCTTTGTTGGATCTCCCAAAAATGTTATTGATGCAGCATATTTATTAATAAAAAAAGCTAAAGAATTAATCGATATGAGTCAACACGAAGGAGAACATCCAAGAATGGGAGCAACAGACGTTTGCCCTCTAGTTCCAATTTCTAATATCACCATGAAAGAAACAGTTGAATGGGCAAATTCTCTAGCAAAAAAAGTAGGTGAAGAATTAAATATTCCTGTTTATCTATATGAAACCGCTGCAAAAGAAGAAAAGAGAAAAAATTTAGCAAACTGTAGAGAAGGAGAATATGAAGGATTAGAAAAAAAAATATCTGATCCAAACTGGAAACCTGATTATGGACCACAAAAGTATAATGAAGATATTTCTAAAAGTGGTGCTACTGCTATATCAGCTAGAGATTTTCTTGTAGCTTATAATGTTAACTTAAACACAACATCAACAAGAAGAGCTAATGCAATAGCATTTGATATTAGAGAAGCTGGAAGAATTAAAAGAGAAGAAGGAAAAATTTCAGGTAAAATATTAAAAGATAAAAAAGGCCAACCATTAAGACAAGCTGGCTATTTTAAATCAGTTAAAGGTATAGGATGGTATATTAAAGAATATGGAATAGCTCAAATATCTTATAATTTGACAGACATTAAAGTATCATCACTACATGAGGTTTTTGATAAAACCTGTGAACAAGCTAATAAAAGAGGAGTACGAGTAACAGGTTCAGAGTTAATTGGTCTTGTTCCAAAAAAGGTTCTCATTGATGCTGGTAAATATTTTCTCAAAAAGCAAAATAGATCTTTGGGTATTTCAGAAAAAGAAGTAATTAAAATTGCAATCAAAAGTTTAGGATTAGATGAATTAGCTCCATTTAAAGCTGAGGAACGTATTATTGAGTATATGATAAAGAAAGAGAATAAACCTCTTCTTAATATGAGCTTATCCGAGTTTGCATATGAAACTTCATCAGAAAGTCCAGCTCCTGGTGGCGGATCAATATCTGCATATTGTGGAGCTATGGGTGTTGCTCTTGGAACTATGGTAGCAAATTTATCAGCTCATAAAAGAGGATGGGATGATAAATGGGAAGAGTATTCTAATTGGGCTGAGAAAGGCATTAACTATCAAAATAAACTTTTAAGTTTAGTAGATGAAGATACCAATGCATTTAATCAAATTATGAACGCATATTCTCTTCCAAAAGAATCTGAAAATGATATTTCTAAAAGAAATAGAGCAATTCAAGATGCTACAAAAAATGCAATACTAATACCTTTCAATATAATGAAAACATCATTTTATTCTATTTTAATAATGAAAAAAATGGCAGAGATTGGAAATCCAAATTCTATTACAGATGCTGGAGTAGGTGCACTTTGTGCTAGAACTGCAGTTATAGGAGGTTTTTTAAATGTAAAAATTAATTGCAATGATTATAATGATAAAACTTTTGTTAATGATATTTTATCGAAAGGTCAAAAAATTGTGGATCAATGCTGTCAAATTGAAAAAGAAATTTTAGAAATTGTCAATCAAAAGATTGATTAATTTTATCTAAAATATATTTTGCAGGATCAATTGAATTTTTTGTTTCAAATTTTTCTTCAATATTTTGATAGTCTTTATCATAATCTCCATCAATTATCTGTCTCATATGCTTAACTAAATTAGGTGTATTTAATTGTGACTGTATTAACTCTGGAACAATATGTTTATTAAAAATTATATTTACAAGTGATATAAATTTGATTTTTACTAATAGTCTAGCAAATAAATAAGTAACCCAATCAGTTTTATAACAAACAATTTGTGGAATATTAAAAAGTGAAACCTCTAATGTAGCTGTTCCAGATGTTACTAAAGCAAATTTTGATTCGCTTAACAAAGAATATGTTGAATCATATTTTACCTCGATATTATTATAATTAATAAAAGAATCGTAGAAATCATTACCAAAATCAGAAATACCTGCTATTATAAACTGATATTTCTTGAAAGTAGAGGCAACAGATAACATAATCGGTAATATTTTGGTAATTTCTTGCTTTCTACTACCAGGCAATACAGCAATAATATTTTTTTTAGAAATATTTAATTTATTTGATTTAAATTTATTGATGTGATATAGCAAAGGATTTCCAACATAAATTGCATCTATGTTATGTTTTTTAAAAAAATCTACCTCAAAAGGGAAAATAACTAATAGACTATCAATGTATTTTTTGATTTTACTTAATCTAGATTTATTCCATGCCCATACTTTTGGAGCAATATAATAAAAAACTTGAATACCGTGTTCTTTAGCAAATTTTGCAATTCTTAAATTAAAAGCAGGATAATCAACTAAAATTATTGCATTAGGATTGAACTTTAATATATCTCTTTTACAAAAATTTATTTTTTTTCGAAGTGTATTTATTTGCATTAAAACATTAGTTAACCCCATAACTGATGTTCGATTAATTTCAGATGATATTTCTACATCCATTCTTTTTAAATGTTCGCCGCCAAAAGCACGTATTTTAATATTATTATTTGAAACATGAAGTTTTTCAACAAGAAACGAAGCTTGTAGATCTCCTGACTTTTCACCTGTAACTATGTATAATTTCAAATTAAATAACTATTAATATTACAACTAAAAAAGCATAAAAAAATGTTGCGATAACAATTCCTCTAGCAACAACATCTCTATTTGTAGTGATTTTCATATAAAATATAAGCAAATTAATCAAAGTAGACAAACTAATCACATGAGTTAATAAATCTAAATGAAAAAGCTGTTTCAAAAGTTGTAACGGAGAAGGACTTTCAGTAAAAAAAGCTACATAAACAACAAAAGCTGCTATTGGTGCAAACAAACCAATTAAAAATCCTTTAAACATTTGATTATTTATCATTAAAAAAATCTTTAATTTCTTTAATCATTTCAAATGACGTTAAATCAAATTTAACAGGAACAATTGAAACATATTGATTATTAAGAGCCCATTCATCTGTTTTATTATTTTTATCATCACAAATAAAATTACCTGTCAACCAATAATATAAATCACCCTTTGCATCTTTTCTTTCAATAAACTCCTCTTTCCATTTGGCAACTGCTTGTTGACATACCTTAATTCCTTTAATCTTTTTATTTGCATTACTTTTTGGTATATTTACATTTAAGCATATATTATCAGAAAATTCATTTGATAAAACCTTTTTGACTATTTTTCTAATAAAATATTCAGATTCGCTAAAACTTGTAGAAAAAGAGTAGTCTAAAATTGAAAATGCTATAGATGGAACACCATTTAAAGATGCTTCTAGTGCTGCTGAAACTGTTCCTGAGTAAATAACATTTATCGATGAATTTGATCCATGATTAATACCTGAAACACATAAGTCTGGTTTTCTTGGTAAAACTTTATTAAAAGCAATTTTTACACAATCTACAGGAGTTCCAGAGCAAGCAAATTCATTTTTTAGCCCAGAATCTATTTTAATACTATTACATCTAATTGGCTTATCTAAGGTTAAAGCATTACTTTTTGCAGACTGAGGACTATCAGGAGCCACAACATAAACATCACCAAAATCATTCATTATTTTAACTAATGCTCTAATCCCAGGTGCAGTAATACCATCATCATTGGTAACTAAAATTAATGGTTTATTCATAAAACAAAATTACATAATATTAAATAAAAAAACCCTAGCAAAAATTTGCTAGGGTCTTATAGTAACTAACTTAATAGATTACTTCTTTGTTAAAAATGGTAAACCAGTTCTAGCATTTTCTTTTACATTGTAGCCATCAGGCTTTTCACATGCAGTTGATCTAGCATCTTTAGAGAAAAAATAAATTCTTTGAACTCTCCCCGTAGACTTTAAAGTTACGTCTTTACAGTTTAAGTGATAATTTGTTCCCTTTGAATTTGTGTGTTGAAATGACATAGTTCTTTTTTTTGGTTAATACTTTATTTAATATTTACTAATATAGAAAAAAATAAAAAAAAATAATATTCTACTAGAGATAATTTTATTATGTTAATAACTAGTATTCAATAACTAAATATGAAATAATTATAAATTAAATATTTAAAAAAAATATATCTGAATGAGATTAATGTAAAATACTGAAAACTAATGTTTTATAATCTTGTTAAGGTCAATATTTATCACTAGATATAAATAAGAAAATCACTAGAGTAAATAAGTTAATAACTTTTTGTTTTTGCAATTTTATATAAAAAAAAAATACAACTATCAATAAATTTTAACTTTCATAAGTAGAAAACAACAATTAATTACTGTAAAAATGCACATTTAAAAATTTATATTTAACTTTATATTATGAAAAAATTACTATTATTAATTTTGTTTTTTACATCATCATTTTTTTTCTGTTACGCTCAAAAATATAAAGAAAAATATATTAATGATGCTAGTAAAATTGCACTAAGTTGGTTAAATAATATAAATCATGAATCATATGAAAGTGCTTATAATGATTTATCAAAAGAAAATAAAAAACAGTACCCAAAAGAAATTTGGATAAAACTAATAAATGAATTAATGATAGAGTTTGGTAAATTAAATAGTCGATCCCTAATTTCTAAAAATTTTAAAAGTAGTTTAGAAGGTATAGAGGATGGATTTTATGTTTTATTAGAGTTTAAATCTGATTACAAAAAAACAAAAAACCATAAGGAATTTATAATACTAAAACAAAATGATCAGACAAATTGGGTGATTTTAGATTATAATTATGAATTCAATTCAATAGAGTAATTTTCTATCTTATCAGATTAACAATTCCTTTCTTTTCAATTGTTTTGGTAGAAGATAGTTGATTATATTTTAGAATATAAGAATAAATACCAGCTGGTGCTATATTACCATTTTTAGTCACTCCATCCCAAGAACCCATTTTGTAATATACATCTAAATTATTAATAATATTACAAATATTATTATCTTCAATATCATTTGTCATCACAACTTCATTTGATTCAAATATACAATTACCCCATCTATTAAAAATTCTAATACTAAAATCATTGAATCCTCCTAAACCCTTAATGTAAAACTGATCATTACAATTGTCATAGTTTGGTGTAAAACTATTTGGTATATAAATTTTATTTTCAGCTATAACACAAACATTATTACTTAAAGAATCCTTGCATCCAGCTAAATTTTCAAGATATAATTTTACCTCAAAATTTCCTGTATCAGAATACTCATGTGAAGGATTTATCAAATGATTATAATTTATAATCGTACCATCTCCAAAATCCCAATAAGAAGAAAACGACAAATCACTTTCAGAAACAATACTATTATTTATAAACTGAATATTATTATCAAGAATTGAAATACAATTTGTAGGATTTGGGGTGAAATAAGCTAATATCTTTTCATGACCAGGAATAGTAATTGTATCTTCAACGAAACACTTAGTAGTATTGTTGGTTACTTTAACATTATATATCTTATTGACAAAATCATATATACTATCTGAGGAAAATCCATTATCCCACAAATATGAATAATCATCATTAGTGTTGGTACTAACTATGGCATAACCTTTATCACCAAAACATTTTTTAGCAGAAACTAAAAAATTTAGATCAAATGATTGATAAACAAAAATTGATATTGTATCAATAACATTTTCAGAACATTGGTCAGAAACATTTACTATATAATTAGTCAAAGATTGTTGTGGAACAACTATATGCTCAAAACTGTTACTTAAATTGTTGTTCCAATTAAAAAAATAAGTACCAGTTCCACCAGATGCATTAGCACCTATAACTGTTAGTTCACCAGGACATAATGTATCTTCATTAAGATAAGTTGTTATATTAATTTTTTCACTTACAAAAACTTGTTTATCAATACTTTGAAAACAATTACCTATACCATAAGAATAGTTAATAATATGATAACCTTCACCCGCTACACTTGGATTAAAAAAACTTCCATTAACTCCTGGTCCGGACAATACACCTCCAAAAGACGGTGAAGTAATTACCTCAATTAAGGTGTCTTTGTAACAATAACTTGATTCAAGACCTGTAATTGATAGAATTGGTGGATCATAAATTTCAATAGCAAATGTATCAATACAATTATCTATTGTTGTGTATCTAAGATAATGAATACCTACTCCAAGCTGTGAAGGAGAAAACAAACCGGAATTATTATCAACGATTCCATTACCTTCCCAATAACCCCCAGAGGGTAAAATATTTAATATTAAATCATTAGATGTAGAGCATATTAAAGTATCAAATAACTGAGATGAAGGTAAAACATTAATTACTAAATTGTCATAACAAGTATTAGCCTCATAATTAATAGTATGCATTCCAGAACCAACACTTTGCGGATTGAAAGTTCCTGGAAAATTAGAATTCGTGACTCCACTTCCTGACCAAATTCCGTTCCAAGGTTGTCTAGGAATAAGATTCATATCAAGATCAACAGCTCCATTATTAATACAAAAGGTAATTGAATCAATCTGAACTTCTGTATCAACTACATTTACAATTGCTGTATCTACACATGAACCCACTTCATATGTTACAATATTTGATCCTAAATTTATTGAAGGATCAAATGTTCCAAAATTATTATTAATGATTGCTGTTCCAGACCATATACCATTTGCTGGTGATCCAGATAAATTAAAAGAATTTTCAGTTGGACAAACAATATAGTCAATTCCAGCATCCACTTCATCTACTTGTATTGCTATATTTTCTGAACAACCTTCAATTGAGTATGTTAAAATTTGTGTTCCTGAAGTAGCAATATTAGAAATAAAAATTCCATCAGATGTTACAGGTCCACTTAGAATCGATAATTTATCAATTGCAATATCCGATTTAAAATTATTTCCAGTTATAACCCTTAATCTAATCAAAACTTCGCTAGAATTGAACATGGATAAGTCAATCGCTATTTGATTCCATTGATCACCTAAATCACCATACACATCCCAATGATTCCAATTCCATGAAATTCCATTATCAGTTGAAATATCAACTGAAATTGAACCTTGACCATTTCCATACTTATGGTACCAAAAATGTAAAACTGGATTATCATATTCTGAGAGGTTAAAACAAGGACTAATTAAACTAGCTCTTTTTGCTGGGTTATTTGGATTACTTGCTTCAGTGTAAATATATTCTAAACCCTCATACGCACTAGCCGGACCTGTTCCGCTTGAAGGAGTCGATCCTGAATTAACAATCCAATCAAAATCATTATTAATATCATTAGTCCAACCATTCAAACCTCCCTCCCATCCTTGTTGGCAAGGAAAATCATCAATACTATTTGGACACAAACTTGTAATTTGAGGATTAATAGGTAAAATAGTCCATACACCATTACTAGGTTGTACTGTTAAATTGTAATTACCTGACTTTTGACAATAAGTTGTTGGACTTGGCATGACAATACTATTCACCACTAATATTTCTAATGTGTCGGAGCAATTATTTGGTAATGTATAGACCGCTTGTATTGTCATAGTAGTATTAGGAACAATAAAATCTCCATTTGGCTGAATATACACACTACCTGACCAAATACCACCATTTGTAGTCAAAGCAGTATTTAAATTAAAATTTTGTGCACCAACACATACAGAAATATCATCTCCAGCAAATATTTCTAATACATTAATTTCTAATGTTTGCTCACAGCCTAAAAGCTCGTAAGAAACTATATTATTTCCAGAAGCTAAACCTGATGGATTAAACAGACCTAATAAATTATCAACAATACCGTTTCCATACCAACTTCCTCCAACAGGATTTGCTATTAAATTTATAGGACTTTCTGTTTGACAAATTGAAAATGGAGACTGTAAAATAGGTAATGGATTTACAATAATTTCAACACTATCAACTTGATCCGTTGACGGACCAAAATCAGAAACCACTACATTATAGACAGTATTTATATTTGGACAAACAGTATGCGGACCAGCACTATTTGGAAGTGGTGGATTCCATAAAAAATTATAACTATTAGAATCTCCACCGCTGACATTTGCGAAAATATCGATACATTCACCAAAACATATAGCTGAATCTTGCGAGAAAACAATATCAACTAATAAAGGGCAATCATCAATCACAAATTGATAGCTTGCAGATAAATCCCATAAGCTATCACATTCATCTAAAAAATAACTTCCTAAATTTATATCATAAACACCGCTTTCATTTAAACCAGGATTTAAAATAAGTTGAATTGAATTAGTAGAATCATTTATACAATTTATAGGGTTAGCAATCAAACTCTGATTAATTGGTCCAGTAAGTGATATTTGCGCTGTTGACACAGAATCACAATGTAGATTCATATCTAACTCTAAATTTACAACAGTAGTACTGCAGGTTGGCGGTAAAGGTATTGATATATTTGGTGGATTTGGCACTGATATTTGGGAAAACCAATGAAGTTCAAAACCGTCTGATGTAACATTAATGTCTGAAACAAATTGAATAGTTACACATCCATTAGTTATTATCTGAGGAGGTAAATTAATACCTGAATAAGGACCTGCAAGAACTGGATAAGTAGTATCAGGACCAGAATAAACTATAACATAATCATTATTTGGTTCTGTCATAAAAGTTATAAAATCAATAACAATTGATGACACACCTTGAGGGCAAATAGTAAAAGTAAAATTTTCATTATTTGTATACCAACCAGGATTTAATGTATTAGCCTCACTATCTGTAAGAATTCCCTCACAATCATACACAGTCTGATTGGACATTACATACTGAGAAAATACTTCAAAATTTATAACTAAAAATATTAATAATAGTAAAGTCCTCATTATCTATTTACTGTTATTTGAGGTGTTTCAATCAAATTACTCCATTTAGAATTATTATCTTGAATCCTAATTGAATAAAATAAAGATTCAGATTGAATATTTTCATTACCTAAAATAAAAGGTGAATCTATTTCAATTTCAATTTCACCTTTAACAGATAAGCTTTGTGAAGTAGGATTTAATGGAATTAAATGAAAATAATCAGAATTTACAAGCCTACTATCCTTTATTTCTAATGATAAAACATCTGGATTTGAAAAACCTATATAACCCTCTGAATGTTGATATTTTATCTTAACAACTATATTTTCTTGAAATTCAGAAATACTAAGAGGAAAGATATCAACTAAAGAAATTGAAAAATCTACATCTTCTTCCTCTTTATTGCAACAAATAAGAGAAAAAATTAAAGAAAAAAAAACAATTACTCTATACATAATCTTAAATTACAGTAAAACTAAAGTGCTTAATAATTTGATAATCTGATCCATTTGTCGGAATTTCTGTAACAGTATTCACGTCATCCTGAAGATATATTTTAATAAAAACAACATCACCAGATTCATATACTGACATATCCAAGCTATACTTGTGAAAAAAATCTATATTATTACTTGGATAAAATCCTGTACCTGAAATTGGTGTTGACAAAACTTCTAAAGATCGCTCAGCTTGAAACGAAAAACTTAGCAAATTTTTAGAAAATTTAACTTTGTTATAAGTCAACTCATTTGAAATTAAATTATCATCCAAAACACTAAAATACAAATCTATACTGTTAGCGTTAGAAGGAACATATATGGTTCCTCTTGGAAGTTCTCTTGATAGAGGAGTGTTTTGACCGGTAACATATGCAATACAGCCTAACATTTCTGGAACCTTGTTATATTCACTAGGCTCATTTCCAAACATGTCTTTAGCCCCATCATCAATCCACTTCTTAATATCTGCAATCATTTCACTCTTTCGTTCATGCCATGGATGATTCTTATTTGGATCATAGACAATATCAGCATCCATTGGCATTACCTGAGAATTATCATCAAACATAGACATACCATTTTCATATGATAATAGACGTGCATACAAAATACTCTGATCAGAGTTTCCTGGAACTACTCTATAATCATAAGTTTGATTGTCATTATTTTTAACTACTGGTTGATAAACCAATGTACTATACGAACTTTCAACAGTTCTAAAATCTGGCTCAAAATTACCATCGTGACAGCCAGAATTTGCACAGTATGGCATAAATACATTATAGTGTAATGCTGAAATTTCAGATTCATTACTAAAATAAATTGTATCGGTATTATTTGGAGGCAGCAAGTAAGGATCAGTATAAGGGTTGATATCATCTTGCTGACAAGAAAAAAATAGTACTAATAAAATTGCAAATAAATATTTCATTAACACTTAAATTAGGTCGAATAACGACTGATTTGTTGCTGTTAAACCTGGTAATTGCTCTTTAAATCCTAATATTTCAGCGATTGTTGGTGTTATATTCAATAAATCACCAACAGGATTTTGTTCATTTCCTATTGATGGTAAACTTGAAGGTACTCCTGGTCCTGCCATTATTCCAAAAACACGTCTAGTATTTTGATCACTGTGATCGTAAGCTTTAAAACCATTAGCATCAACAATATTATTTGATTCTAAGTTTCTTCCTTGTTCTGGAGCAAGAATTATTGCAGTATTTCCGGACATTTCAGGAATTTGATTTTGAATAAAATCCCAAAGATGACCAACCCCATGATCAGCTCTATGCAAGTTTCTTAGATAAGAAGTGAAATTACTATGACAAACATCAACAGATGAGAGGTATATAACAGATAGTGTAGGTTTAAATCTTTTTAGAACTTCACAAGCATAACCAATCGCATCTAGTTCACCTCCATTTACAGGAGGATGTGCAATTACACCTTGTTGAGTCTTTTCAAACATTTCTTTGAAAAACTCTTTTATTTCAAATTTTTCTTCTTCGGTATTACCTATATTTGGCAATGATCGACCCTGGGAATACCAAACATTATCTAAAAAATATTTCATTTTATACATCGGTGCAAGTTCATCTTCAGGATGATAAACTTTAGCATTTTTTAAATGGTTGAAGCCGTCATTTCCAAATGTAATAGTCGGTGCCAAAAAATTTGCTCCATATTGAGAACCATAATCAGGATGTATACTGTAATCTAAAAGTGGTATAGAATTTCCAATACCATTTCCAATATACCAGACTTTTGAAGCTGGAACACCTAAATGTCTTCTAACATACTCGAAGACTGTTGGCATTTGACTTTTACTTTTAAGTCCTTGAGTGTATTGATAATTACCTGTTAGCAAAGTATTTAAACCTCCGTAATGACCAGCATGAGATGAAACCATTTCTTTAAATAGAACACCTTGACTTTCTAGACTTTGATTTAATATTGAAGGAATGGGTGTATCACCATCAACAATACCGTCAGTTCCATATACAATTTTTTCTGTTGGAGGGGCACCATCTAGTAAATTGTATAATATATTACCTTCACTAGGGTAATCTTGACTATCATATAAATATCTTTGTAAAACTGACTCTTGTTGGCGAACTCCTCCAGCAAAAGCTACAAAAACAACATGATCAGCCATTGCAGATCCAGTAGATGCAAATAACCTTCCACTTGGCAAAATAAAGGGCATTGTCATTACTGTAGAGCCTAGTATCGAATTTTTTATAAATTTTCTTCTTTTCATATTTTAATAAAATTGGTATTCATTTGAAAGAGAAAATGCAGTATAAACCATTTCAGCTGAAACATCAGTGTTGGCATTAAAAAAGTTAACAAAAAACTCTCTTTCTGCTGCAGTAATATCTCTAACATAAAACCTTCTGTATGTTTCTTCTATAAACTCTTCTAAATCAGCTCTCATCAATGAATCGCTAGGCAATGTGACTCCACTACGATTCATGAAATTACTAATAATAACTTCATGAACAAGCTCCTTGTCTCCAACAGATTCAATACATTTAGTTATTTCAACTAATTCATTAGCAGATAGGGCCTTTTGAAATAAATTAGCATATAATATAGAAATAAACTGTGATGGTGATTTTAATTTAGTTTTATTAGCATTGTAAGCATTGGCTTGAATTTGATTAATTGAATAAACTGGATCATCTTTTTTACATGATGAAAAAAGAATCATAAAACTGAATAAACAAGCTAAATATTTATTAAAAATGTGCATATTCATCTGTTTTCATAATTTGTCTTTGTAGCCATTGATAATCATGACTAAAATAAAAATCATTCATTAATAAATCTACCTCTATTGATGTAGGATTTCTTGCAAGCAATGTATTATATGTCCATATTATCATTCCTTGATAAAACTCTCTAGTTTCACTAATTATATACGTAAAGTCTTCTTTGTTGTTACCTGATGATCCAAGTACAATCTGAGCTGTGTTATCATCAATCATTGTATAAACTTGATCGAATTCATATTGAGTTGGGTACCTAAATAATAAATTATCGAAAGCAGCATTAACAAAATTAAAGGTATTCATATTTATATTATCATATACAGGATTAAATATCATTCTTCTACACATTTCATTTATTTCTATCTCACCATGGTAATATTGGAGTTCAGATTCAACAACATTATTTAACTGACTATAATTAAGTAATCTCTTGTAAGCATCAAGCATATTTCCATTTATTGAGTCTTGAACATAATTATTATAAAAAGTATTCAACTCTGATCCTAAGTATGAATTTGAAGTACCCTCAATTAAACGAACCTTCATCATCTCATAAATTCTATGAAAATATGCAAACTTATATGAAGAATCACCTTCAACAAAAGTAGTGTCATATTGCAACCTTGTCAGTAAAGAATCTCTACTGTTTAATGAAACATCTGCAGCTCTTAAAAACTGAACATCATTAATCATCTCCTGATCGAGCGGTTCTCTTCCAATTAAATCAATATAAACTCTATTGACATAATTTTCTATAAGTAAAGTTGGAATTTCTGAATAATAAGGTGCATTATTATTGTTAATTATTTCTGAATCTTTCTTACATGAAAAAATCAAAAAAATTAAACAAACAACATAAAAATATTTCATAACTAATGTACAAATAACTTTTTAGTTACACTAACAGATTCACTGGAGAGATTAACTAAATAAATTCCTTTATCTAAAACACCTGATTCTAATATAAACTCATTTGCAATGTTACGTTTGTAAATCACATCACTTCCTGTTATATCATAGATTTCTAAAGAAAAATTAATACCATTAGGGAAATTAATAAAAAGATTACCATTTGTTGGATTTGGATAAATATCAATTTTCATTTTAGCTATTTCTGCAACAGGTGTTGAACAAGTATCTACAAATACTTCTATCTCTTCTCTTGATTCACATCCATTGACATCAATTGCTTCAACAACATAAGTAAAATCTTGTGTTGGATAAACAACTACAGTATTTTGATCAGTGTCACTTGCATTGCCTGTATTCCACCAAAAACTAATAAAGTTTGGAATAACTTGTATAATTAAAGAATCTCCTAAACAAATTATAGGAGGGTTAGGTACGGTTAAAGGACTTAAATCTGTTGAATCAACAAAGGAAACATCAATACATGCAGTTGATATACATCCAGTAGAATCAGTAGCTGTCACGCAATAATTTCCTGACGTAGTTATTGTCAATATTGAACTGTTAGATTGTCCATTATTCCATACGTATGAAATAAATGGATTTGACAATACGGTTGGAGATGCAGTTAATATCTGTGGAGTTGTTGATGAACATACAATGGAATCACCTATAATTTCTACCTCACAAGTAGAAGAATTAGGATTCCAAGTAGAACATGGTAAAAAACCTCCAAGTTGACCAGAAGGTGTAGCTGGGATCCAAGGAACATCTGCACAATCAGCTAAACAATAATTACTATACATTACTCCATCACATCCACAAACAGGCATGTAAATCATTGGACACATACATAATGCATTTGGATCACCAATACAATCTTGACAAATAGTTGTGTCACAACCACTTATATCATCAGTAATAGTTACGCACCATTGAGTATAAAATGGCTGCTGATTAGCATTTCCAACAGCAATTCCATTTGTATCAGTCCATAAAAAAGAGTACAAAGACATACCGTTTACACTCGCATTCATCATTCTAGGGTTAGAATTATTATCAATAAAAACACTTGCACCATTTAATGAGCAAGGCAAAATCTGTGAATATGATGAAAAGCTAAATACAAATACAACAATTAATGATAATAGTTTTCTCATTATTTTATATTTTAGTAATGTAAATATAACCAAATTATCTAGTAAAAACTAGCTCCCCAGCATTTTCTTCATGTAGACTATATCCGTTTTCAGAAAATAATTTGAGATCATCTATTTTTTCAATTCTATTTTTAATAATAAAATTACACATATAACCTCTCGCTTTCTTAGCATAAAAAGAAATTACTTTTAGTTTCCCGTTTTTAAAATCTTTAAATACTGGAGTTACTATATTATTTAACTTACTTAATTTCAATGACTTACTGTATTCATCTGAAGCAAGATTTACTAAAAAACTATCTTTAATTTGTCCAGAAATATATTTATTTAATTTATCTCCCCAAAATGAATATAAATTATTTCCTCCACTATTTTTGATTTTAGTTCCCATTTCTAATCTATATGGTAAAATTAAATCATCTGGTAGAAGCACACCATATAAACCAGAAATAATTCGCAAGTTTTCTTGTGCAAAAATTCTATCCTCCGCTGTAAAATTATTAATCTGCATAGCCTCAAATACTGCACCCGCAAACAAATCAATAGCTTTATATGTAGGTTTTAACTTTTCATCCCATTTTTGAAAACGATCATAATTTAATTCAACCAAGCTATTACTAATATTCATAAGATCTTTGATTTTTTTCTTATCTAGTAATTTTAATTCTGACATTAATGATTTTGATTCTGATAAAAACTCATAAGACATATTAGAATCGTATGTACTTGAGTTCATATTTAATTTTTTGGCTGGTGAAATAATAATTTTCATCTTTAATTGTAAGTTTGTGCAAATTTAAAAAATTGATGTATAGTATTATTAATAAATATAAATTATTAACACTTCATTTGATGGTCTTAGTTTTAGGATTTACTGGAATACTTGGTAAATTAATAACTCTAGAATCAACATATTTAGTTTGGTATAGAATGTTTATAGCATTTATATTATTATTTATTTTTTTATTAATAAAAAATAGAGTTAGGAAAATTAATCCAAAAAAAATTTTACCATTAATTGGTGCGGGATTTGTTGTTGCATTGCACTGGCTCTTTTTTTTTGAAAGCATCAAGGTTTCAAATGTTTCCATTGCAGTAATTTGTTTATCAACATCATCATTGTTTTCTGCCTTTTTAGAACCTATTTTTTTTAAAAGAAAAATTTTAAAATATGAAGTTCTTTTTGGCTTGATCGTTATGATAACTTTAGCCTTAATGCTTTATGAAAAACCAGAAAATAAATTTTTAAGTGAAGACTATTCTCTTGGATATTTTTACGGATTTGCTAGCTCATTTTTAGCTACACTATTTACGATTATTAATGCAAAGTTTATAAATAAAATAGATGCAACTGAAATAACAATGATTGAAATGTTAGGAGGTGTTATTTTAATTTCTATATACTTTTTAATATTAAATGATTATGAAATTATAAATAAAACAATATCATTTTCAGATTTAAGTTACTTATTCATACTTGGATCTGTTTGTACTGCAGGAATATTTGTTTGGATGATCGAAATAATGAGATACATGACTCCCTACTCTGTAATTATGGCTATTAACTTAGAACCAATATACAGTATTATTGTTGCTCTGATAATATTCAATGATTCTGAAGCAATGAACACTTCTTTTTATTTGGGAGGTTCACTGATTCTTTTAACTGTATTTTTAGATGGATATATAAAAGCCAATAATAAAAGTTTAAAAAAATAATTTATTATTAATTTTGTAAAAAAAAAATATGAAATTTAAAGTCTTAATTATATTAATTACTCTGGCACTACTATCAAATGGTGTTAATAGTCAAAATAAATTTAGCTCGAAAAAACCAATTCAAGAAAATATCGGTTACAAAATTGAGGGAGAAATAAAAGGATTAGTTGATTCAACTGTGATGCTAGCATATTATTTTGGAGGAAAACAATACGCTACAGACACTGCATTAGTAAAAAATGGTAAATTTACTTTTGAAGGAGAAAAAATATTAGATGGAGGAATGTATTTAATCGTATTAAACGATCAGCAATATTTTGACATTATAGTTTCTGAGCAACGATTTTCATTTTTAACCAGTATAAATAATTTGGTTGGAGATATGAATTTTAAAAACTCTAATGAAAATCCTCCTTTTTACTCTTATCTGAATTTCATTATTAATATGCAAAGAGAAGTTAATCCACTAAGACAGCAAATTGAGCAAGCGGAAGGTGAAAATAAAAAGGAAATTCAAAATAAAATTACTGAAGCTGATAAAAAAGTTAAAAAATATAGAGAAGATTTCCTTAAAAACAATTCCGAAATCTTTTTTTCTAAGATAGTTAAAGCGACTACAGAAATTGAAATTCCTGAATCTCCTCTTGATTCCTCAGGAAATCCTGATAAAACATTTCCTTACAGATACTACAAAAAACATTTTTGGGATAATATTGATTTTTCTGATTCAAGAATGCTAAGAACTCCTATATTTTTTAATAAAATGGATCAGTACTTAGAAAAGTTAACAGCTAAACATCCTGACTCCATAAATATCTCAGCTGATATTCTTGTTAATTTATCTAAAGCCAATGGAGATATTTTTCAATATGTTGTTTCTTATATTACTTCAACTTATGAGAGATCTAAAATAATGGGCATGGACGCTGTTTTCGTTCATATGGTAGAAAACTACTATATAACTGGCCAATGCGATTGGATAGACGAGGAACAACTTAAAAAAATAACAGAAAGAGCTGAAAAAATTGCCCCTAATCTAATTGGAAGACCTGCACCACCATTTGTTGATATTTATGGCAGACCTTTTATGAAAGACACTTCAGGAACAATTTTTAGTATGCAAGATTTGGATGCTAAATACACATTACTTGTATTTTTTGGCCCAACATGTGGCCATTGCAAAAAAGAAATGCCAAAAATTAAAAACTCACTTGACTCATTAAGAGAAAAAGGAGTTGATATTAAAGTCTTTGCAGTTGCTACTGAATTTGATAAAAAAGAATGGAGGAAATTTATTAAAGAACAAAATACTGGTGATTGGCTAAATGTTGCTGATATTAATCATGATGACGAGGGCAATCCAGTAGCAAGCTCTGACTGGAGAGATAAATACGACATATACTCTACTCCAGTTGTATATTTATTAGATGAAAAGAAAAAAATAATTGCTAAGAGAATAACTCATCAACAAATTAAAGAAATTGTTGAAAGAATGGAGTTAAATTAATGTTTATCATAATATAACTTCTGTTGAGCCCCCATCTTGAGACAAATAGTATCTGAAATTATATTGATCTAAAAGATGATGTACTTCTTTTCTTAACCTCCCAACTCCTATCCCGTGTACAACTATTATTTTTTCAATTCTTGTATTTATAGCTTTTCTAATTTCATTTTCACACTTTTTTAACTGAATATTAACAATCTCATAATTTTCTAATTCTTTATAATAATCAATTATCAGTTCGATATGTAAATCAATTTTTAAAACTTTTGAAAAGCGCTGATTTTTTTTTGTTTTTACTTTGTTTATAGGCTTATCTTTTACATCAACATCTATACCATATGCTGTAACTTTATCAGTATTTTCATCATAAAGAATAATCTCATTAGAACTAACTATTTCTTCAAAACCATCACTACTTTTAACAATTAATTTATCATTAACTATTTTTAATATTGTTCCACTCTTTTTTTCATGCTTAAATATAATAATATCTCCAACTTTAAATTTCTTCATTAGTAGTAAATTGGATTAAAATAAATTTGATTAGATCTTAGTTCTAGAGCAGGCATTGGAAATTTAAGAAATCCAAATGTATGTAATATATTATTTAATGTTTTACTTCTTGTTTTGATTTTATTTAAATCAATATCAAACGAAAACAAATACTGGCGTACTCTATTATCCTCCTCATTATATGGAGAAAGCATTTTATTAGCACTATAACCTAAAGCTAAACTTATCCATCTGGGAAAATTATCATCGTTAATCTGTAGTATTGATTTGATATTAAAAGTAAGCCAATAAGTTTGACCATTATAATCCTTAAAAGCACGCTCAATATGATTAGAGCCAAGTTGATTTTTATTTTCTTGAGCCCATTTAGTTGGACTGTAACTATACTTTAATTGAATTCGTTGCTCATTCCAAGCTAGCTCTTGTGATATTGCTAAAAGTGATCCTGATGTATTTGCAACTAAATCCCCAACAGATGCACCCCATTCTTTTGAAAATCCATCAAGAATCTCGATTATAGTTAGAAAATACGTTCCTGTCAAACCTCCGTGCCAAACAGAACTATTATAATTCAAACCAGCCCATTTATACATTTTTATTCCTACTACACCAGAATAGTATGATGAAGAAAGATGACCTAACTTATCCATTTGTAACCATTCATCATTATCATTTATAAAATGAAAAGAAGACCTTGGAAAATCTGCATACCATAATTCGTTTAAAGCAACTAGACTTGCTATGTATAAACTTGATTCTGAAATTAATAGGATTTTCTTTCTATTCTCAAAATCTACATTAGGATTTGTATTATCAGCAATATATAAAACTTGGGAATATGATAAGTTTATTGCAAAAAAAGAAGTAAATATGAAAGCAAACTTCATTTTTTACTTCAAAATAGTATCTTGTGTAGATTTCAATATATCCAATGCGATTTCTTGAGTTTCAGCTTCAGAGTATGTTCTTAAAACAGGTTCGGTTCCTGATGGTCGTATCATTAACCATTTATTATCATCAAAGAAAAATTTATAACCATCAACGGTTTCAACTCGTTGAACTTTATATTTACCAAAAGTTTCATAATGATTATTTTTACAATTATTTATAATCTTCAGCTTTTTAATATTATCTAAATGTAAATCAATTCTTTCAAACGCAAAAGAACCAACTATTTTATAAACTTCATTAATAAGATCCTTGAGTTTTTTTCCTGATTTTGCCATAAACTCAAATAAAATCATTCCCATCCATAATCCATCTCTTTCTGGAATATGGCCTTTGGTAGCTATACCTCCTGATTCTTCACCACCTAACAAAACATCTTCAGTAATCATTTTTCCAGCAATATGCTTAAAACCTATTTTCACAATCTCATGATCTAAATTATAATACTTACAAATTTGAGCAACTTTTACTGAGCATGAAAAAGCTGTAACAATCTTACCATTCCAATTTTTATACTTAACTAAGTAATGAATTAAAAGTAGAATAATATGATGAGCATCCACAAAATTTCCTTCGCTATCATAAAGTCCAATTCTGTCAGCATCCCCATCAGTAGCTAAACCGCAATCAATATCACTATTTTTAATTAACTGTGAAAATTCTTTTAAATTTCTATGTATTGGCTCAGGAGCTACTCCATTAAATCCTGGATTATTATTACAATGTAATAATTTTGCATTAGGTAACAAACTAGATATAATGTTTCTTCCTGCTCCATACATTGCGTCATAAGCAAAATTCAACTTTGAGTTATTGATTAAATCTAAATCAAAACATGCTTTGGCATGCTCAAAATAAGTTGCTTCTAAATCAACTACTTCAATATTTTTTTTGAAAATAAGATCTTCAATCTTAACAGTACTAAAATCTAAATTAGATTTATCTGGTATTAAGCTCTCCACAATTTCTACATCATTTGGCAATAATGGACCTCCAAAATCTCCTTTTAATTTATAACCGTTATAAGATGGAGGATTGTGTGAAGCTGTGATAACTACACCAAGTGATGCCTTTCTTTGAACAACTGCCAATGAAATCATTGGAGTAGTCACAAAGCTATGAGCTAAAATTACTTTAATGTTATTTAATGCCAAAACTTTAGCTGCAGTATCTGTAAATAATTTTCCTGCAAACCTACAATCATGACCTATTACAACACTTGGATTTTCATACCTTTCATGCAAAAACTTAGCGACGGCAATACTAACTCTAGCAACATTTTCAACAGTATAATCATCACCGATAATTGCACGCCATCCATCTGTACCAAACTTAATTTTATTCATAACTAGTTTTATGCAAAATTATAAAATTAGCGCATAATATTTCTTTTATTTAATGCCTTTTGATATTTACGTGCATTTCTAAGATGTTGTTTGTATGTATTAGCAAAATTATGATATCCTGAAAAATCTTCTTTTGCACACATAAAAATATAATTATGAGATGCAGCATTTAATACTGCATCAATTGAATTAATAGACGGAATACATATTGGTCCTGGTGGTAATCCTTTGTATTTATAAGTGTTATATTTTGATTTAATCTTTTTATCTTTATTTAATACTCTTTTTATTGAAAAATCACCTAACGCAAAAACTAAAGTAGGATCTGACTCTAACTTCATATTTTTTTTGATTCTATTTAAATATAATCCAGCAATAATTTTTCTCTCATCTTTTTTAATATTCTGTTCCTTCTCAACTATAGATGCCAAAATAGATACTTCTACTTTACTAAGACCAATTTTTTCAGCCAAACGCATTCTATTTTTGTTCCAAAAAATAGAATGCTCATTTATCATTTTAATAACAAAATTTTCTACGGATGTATTCCAGTAAAACTCATAAGTATTGGGGATAAATAATGAAGCAATACTATATTTATTTAAATTAAGTGAATCTAAAAAAACCGAATCTAGGATACTTTTCATAATCAAATGTGAATCAATTTCTAGTTGATTCGATATTATAAATGAAAAGTCTTCAATCGTTCTAATATTATTAAAAGTTATTCTAACTGGCACCTGATTACCTGCACGTAATAGATTGACTAAATCATTATTATTTAACTTATTATTAATTCGATACTTACCAGACTTAATATTTGTATCATATTTTTTTTGTTTGGCAACCCAAATAAAAGAGTTACTGTTAATCAAAATATTTTTATTTTGTAGAATATTAACTACATCATAAAGATTAGATCCTGAAGGAACATAAATATATTCTTTTGAATCGGTTATTAAATCAATGTTTTGCTGATAAATTCTCGTATAAAATTCGTAGGTTATAACTGATAATGATATTACAATTAAAGTAGAGAAAATAATTATGAATTTTTGGAATTTAGATTTAGATTTCAATTATATAAATATTAAGTTATTTTTTTTTGACAATTTTAGAAATTTTATATGAATATAAAGATACTTGTTCTGTATTATAAGTAAGCTGATTTAGTAATAATAAATTTTCAAAAGCTTTAAGATAGTCAGGATCTAACTTTATTGCTTTCTTAAGATTATTTTCAGATTTAGTGTATTCTTTTTTAAGTAAATAAATATATCCTATATTTAAATATATTTCTTTAAATGTTTTATTTTTATTTAGAGAAATCTCTAATATATTAAGTGCTTTATCTAGCTTATTATGTTTGATTAAACTAACAGCATACTTTAACTCATACTCGATTACATTGGGCATTAATTGCATAGACAATAAAAAATATTCTTCAGATTTTTGATGTAATTTATTTCTACTAAAAACCTCACCAATTTTAGCATAACTCATTGCTAGATCAGAGTTCGAATAATTACTTGAATCAATTACATTAGAAAAAACAAAATCAATTAAATTTTTGTCATCTTTAATTAAATAGTAATATTTTATTTTTGAAACAAAATCATATTTAGCATTATCAAGATAATATTTTGCACTATCTAACAAAAGCAGATTATCCTCAAAACTTTCAAAATGCTTTAAATAAGCTTTAGCAATTGATAAATTAGTTGGATTATTATTATTAATTGACTTTAGTCCTAAAAAATTATTTTCATTATTACTTAGATTATTATTTGGAATTGAAATTTTATGATCAGTAATTGAAACATGCATTATATCAACAGAACTTGACTTTGGCATATGACATGATGAACACTCATTTACATGATTGTCATTACACTGCATATGACAATTCATACATTTATTATCAAAATATTCAACAGATGATTTATGAACAGATTTATGAGGATTATGACATGTAGTACAACTTAAATCATCGTTTTTAAAACATGATGACTGCTTCAATCTTTCAACATGAGAAGCCATTAAAAATTTATCATTATTTTTATATCTAGGTAAATATATGTCCATGACCTCTTCTAAGTGCATACCAGGCTTAAAATCTTCATATGAATATGAACCCTTTAAAACTGATGTTCCTTGTAAATGACATCTTTGACAAACATCAAATTGTAAATCTTTTGAAAGTTTCGATGGATTAACTATTGAATAATCAATATATTTAGATGTATCTACAACAACTCCAGCTAATTTTTGCTGAACATGTAACTCTCCTGGACCATGACATCTTTCACAATCAATTCCTTCTGGAACACTATTATATTTATTTAAACTTGAATAATCATAATCTGAATGTGCATTATGACAACTCATACATTCCAAACCAATTTGTCTAGTAAATCTAGAGTTAAACCCATTTTCAAATCCTGGAGGTAAATCTGAAATACTATCTTGTGTGTAAAAAGTATATGGCACTTGATATAAAAAATCATTATGACTGTAAATATGTGAATTAGTATGATTTCCTGATCCAATTTTATAATGAATCTTTTGTGTTAGTTTGTGAACTGTATCTATTGCTTCAATTCTAAACTCTAGAACATATAAACTGTCATTATTCCAATAAGGCCTATATGAAAGATTTTTGACAGTATCATGAATAACTTTCATATCTGAATTGTATAATGCAGAATGCTCTTTAATTGCATGATTGAAAGAACGACCCATTCCTGTTTGAACATATGAATCATAGATTTCAGCATGACACAATCTACACTGTTCTTTACCGACATATTTAACTGTATCATTATGATTTAAATATTGAGTATATTCAGTTACCTTTCCTTTTTGACATGAGCTAATAATAAAAACAAAGCAAAAAAATAAATTAATTAATCTTAACATCTCTATTTTTTAAAATATAATAATTTAATTTATTTCTACTATAATACTTTTTAAAACTGTTTTTACTAAATAGTTTAATACTTGCGATATTCTGACTATCTACAACACATTTTAATGATGTAAAGTTTAAACTATTAAAACAATAATCAATTAAAATATTCAGAGCATCACATGCATAACCATTTTTCCGTTCACTCTTATGAATAATTATAGCTACATATGAACTATCGTATCTATAATTATAAAGATCTATAAAACCAATTGGCTTTTCTTTTTCAATGACATACCTAAACTGTTTCGCAATAGTTATGCCAACTTTAGAGTTAGATATATAATTTTTCATCTCCAGAACTGTATATTTTTTATTTTCGGATCCAAAGATCCAATTATCACAGTTATTCTCAATATCTAATAAAAAATTTAAATCACAATCTCTTAAACTTCGTAATTTTATTTTTTTTCCAACTAACATTTATATTTTCCAGAAAAAATCATTTTGGCTGTTCCTTTTAACCAAATATTATAATAATTTTTAGAATCATATTCAAAAGTAACATTAAGATCACCTCCACTAGTTTTAATATCTATACTATTATTTTTACTTTTCTTAGAAAAATGTATTGCTAAAGCAGATGCAACTACTCCAGTTCCACAGCTTAACGTTTCATTCTCAACACCTCTTTCGTATGTCCTGACTAAAATATTATTATTAATCTCAACGAAGTTGACATTTATACCATCAGTAAATTTTTGTCTAATTATTTTTCCTTGTTTAAGCACATTGAAATTTGAAATATCATTAACAAATTTTACATAATGTGGAGATCCTGTATCTAAAATACAACAATTATTTTCTTCAATAATATTTTTTACATTTTGCATTTTTAGAAGAATATCTTTCCCTTCAATTCTTGCTTCATGAGCACCATCAACTGCAATAAATTTAGTAGCATTATCTATAATTTTTAGATAATTTGCAAAATGAACGATACATCTTCCACCATTACCACACATTGAGGACATATGGCCATCAGAATTAAAATAAAGCATTTCAAAATCAAAAGCTTCATGATTTCTTAGCAAAATTAACCCGTCCGCCCCTACACCAAATTTCCTATCACACATTAAAGAGATAAGATTATAATTAGAAACATCAAAAAGTTGACTTCTATCATCAATAATAATAAAATCATTTCCAGTACCTTCATACTTATAAAAATCTACGATCATAATGTAAAAATACAATAAATAAAAATGGAGTCAAGATCGAAGTAATAATTCATTAGAATATATATTTTTGTAAAAAAATAAGTTCATGAAATTATCTTACGAAAATCATTTAAAAAAATGGGTAAATAAAGAAAAAATTGGTGTTAGTCTATTAAAATCAAGTGGCTCACTAATGTATGAACATGGGATAGAGTTAGTTTTGTTCAGAAATAAACTACTAGAAATTGGTGTTTCTGAACTTTTATCTTTATTTGAATATGCTAACAAAGTACTTGTAAGAAATACAACAATTGATGATGCTTTAGAGCTAACCAATGCAATTATAAAAATGAATTTACCTCCTTCTAAAATTGATATTGGTCTATTAACTGCTGAATACAACGAAGGTAATATTAAAGATTATAATAAATTTTTATCATTAAAATTAAAACATATTATTACTAAAAAAAGCCAAAATAATATTGCTAAAGATGTAATATTATACGGCTTTGGAAGAATTGGAAGATTAGTAGCTAGAGAATTAATTAAACAGGCAGGAACTGGACAACAATTAAGATTAAAAGCAATTGTTGTTAGAAGCTTAACTGATGAACAGATTATTAAAAGAGTAGATTTATTTAGAAATGACTCAGTTCATGGAATATTTAAAGGAGTTGTAAAAGTGGATATTAAAAATCAATCAATGATTGCTAATGGACAAGTAATTAAATTTATTAGTGGAAGTAATCCAGAAGATATAGACTATACAAAACACGATATAAATAAAGCATTATTAATTGATAATACAGGAGCATTTACAACAAAAAATGATTTATCAAGACATTTAAATGCAAAAGGAGTTAATAAGGTATTACTAACTGCACCTGGCAAGGAAATACCTAATATTGTTTATGGCATAAATTCAAAAAATTTAGATATTGAAAACAATGATATTTTTTCAGCTGCTTCATGTACTACTAATTGTATTGCACCAATTTTACATGTAGTAGAAAATGATTTTGGAATAAACAATGGACATCTAGAAACAGTTCATTCATATACAAATGATCAAAATCTTTTAGATAATATGCATAAAAAACCTAGACGAGGAAGATCTGCTGCAATAAATATGGTAATAACTTCAACAGGTGCTGGTAAAGCAGTAACAAAAGTAATACCATCTTTAGATGGTAAGCTTTCTGCAAATGCTGTTCGAGTTCCAACACCAAATGTTTCTCTTGCAATATTAAAACTTAATTTAACTAAACCAACTTCAGTCGAAGATGTAAATTCTAAGATTAGAGAAGCTGCATTAAGAGGTAATTTAGTTAATCAAATTAATTATCAAATTGATCCGGACTTAGTTTCTACAGATATTATAGGAAACAATTGCTGTTCGGTATTTGACAGTAATGCTACTATTTCATCAAATGGTGGAAAAGATATAATTCTGTATACTTGGTATGATAATGAATATGGATATACAAAACAAGTTATTAGATTAGCTAAACTAATTGCAAAAGTTAGAAGATTAACATATTACTAAATAATGCAGCTAAATAACAAATGGTTTTTGACATATAAGTTGTTTAACTCTATTTTTACAGGTCTTTCAGTTGGAATATTATTTACAATTTACAATCCTCTAGATCCAGAAATATACTCCCTAGGTGGAATTGTACTAGCAAGCTCAATGTTAATACTTGCAAAGTTTTACGAGAAATTATTAAATATAAAAAGCTTCTATTTTATTTCATTTTTAGTTGAGTCTTGTATGCTAATAACTGTTTTTATTTTTTTATTATTAAAATATTCATTAGCCTCAGCATTAATAATATATATTCTGTATCAGTTTTCATTTATATTTGGAGGATATTTAGTAAGAGCTGAAACATTAGTTGCCCAAAGCAAAGAACTTCTAACTAAGATCGATGTAAACAAACAAATCGGCTATCTGTTAGGCTTAGCTCTTTCTTTTTTATTTTATAAAATTTTAGACAATATATTTAACATTACAGAAACTAAACATCAAATAATAATACTTCACTACATTTTATTAATTCTGCAGTTCTCAATTCTAGTTTTTTTACTTTTATCATTTGATAAAAAAGTTGAATGTAACAAATAACTGAATATATTTAAATTACTTTTATTTACTATTTTAGCCAAATAAAAAAATGTCATGAGTTATATAATTGATGCAATAAGAACTCCTGTAGGAAACTTTGGAGGAACTTTAAAAGATATTAGAACAGATGATTTAGCTGCTATTCCTATTAAAGAAATAGTAAAAAGAAATAAAATTGATGCTAAAAATATTGATGATGTTATTCTAGGCTGCGCAAATCAAGCTGGAGAAGACAATAGAAATGTTGCACGAATGGCAGCATTATTAGCTGGTATTCCTTATTGTGTTCCGGGAGAAACAATAAATAGATTATGTGCATCTGGAATGTCCTCCGTAATACATGCACATAGAGCAATTTTAAGTGGCGATGGGGATATATTCATAGCCGGTGGTGTTGAAAATATGACAAGAGGTCCATGGGTTATCTCAAAATCCTCAAAACCTTTTGGTAGAGATTCTAAAATGTTTGACTCATCTTTTGGATGGAGATTTATAAATCCAAGATTAGATAATTTATATGGTACAGAGGGAATGGGGCAAACAGCTGAAAATTTAGCAGAAAAATTTAATATCAATAGATATGATCAAGATCTTTTTGCTTACAACTCACAAATGAAAGCAACTGCTGCCAATAATAAAGGTCGATTTAAAGAAGAAATTGTTAAAGTTGAAATCCCTCAAAGAAAAAAAGATTCTATTTTTTTTGTTAAGGATGAATTTATTAAACCTAAAACGTCAATTGATGTTCTTTCAAAATTAAGAACAGTATTTAAAGAAAATGGAACTGTTACAGCTGGAAACTCATCCGGTTTAAATGATGGAGCTGCAGCAATGCTATTAGCTTCAAATAAAGCTGTTAAAAAATATGACTTAAATCCATTAGCAAAAATCATCAGTTCCGCAGTTGTTGGAGTAGAACCTAGCATTATGGGTATTGGACCAGTTGAAGCTTCTAAAAAAGCTTTAAAAAAGGCTAATTTATCATTAAATGATATGGATATAATTGAATTAAATGAGGCGTTTTCCGCTCAAGCTCTTGCGTGTATTCGTAAATTAGGATTAAAAGATAATGATAAAAGAATTAACCCTAATGGTGGAGCAATTGCTTTAGGTCATCCTTTAGGAGCAAGTGGCACTAGAATTATTCAAACAGCGGCACTTGAACTACAACAAAAAAATAAAAAATATGCACTCATAACAATGTGTATTGGAGTTGGTCAAGGTTATGCTACAATTATTAAAAAGATATAAAATGAATGAATACGTTAAAATAGATATAAAAGAAGGTATTGGAACCATTGAATTTTTTCATCCACAATCGAACTCACTACCATCTAATATATTAAATATGCTTGCTACAACTATTACTAAAGCTGATAATGATAAAACAATCAAAGTTATAATACTTAAAAGTGGCGGAAATAGAGCTTTTTGTGCAGGAGCATCATTTGATGAACTTATATCTATTCAAAACGAAATTGAAGGTGAAAAATTCTTTAGTGGATTTGCAAATGTTATTAACGCCGCGCGTAAATGTTCGAAATTCATTATTGGTAGAGTACAAGGAAAAGCTGTCGGTGGTGGTGTTGGCATGTCCTCGGCAACAGATTATTGTTTTGCTACCAAATTTGCGGCAATTAAATTAAGTGAACTAGCAATAGGTATTGGACCATTTGTAGTAGGTCCTGCGGTAGAAAGAAAAATAGGTGTATCTGCATATTCAACTCTTACAATTAATGCAACTGAATGGTTTAGTGCTGAATGGGCAAGAGAAAAAGGACTTTATTCTCATGTTTTTGAAAGCACTATAGAAATGGATAAGAAAATAACTGAACTGGCAAAGAAACTAGCTCATTCAAATCCAGAAAGCATGCGTAAATTAAAATGCATTATGTGGAGGGGGACAGAAAATTGGGATAGTTTACTACAACAACGAGCTATAGAAAGTGGTAAACTTGTTTTATCTGATTTTACTAAAAATGCAATTAATTCTTTTAAAAAAAATAATTAAACGCTTAACTTCATTAGTTCTGCCATCATTTGACCTATTTTAGCAGGAGACTCTGAAACCGTAATACCACAATCTCTTAAAATACTTATTTTAGCAGCAGCAGTATCATCCTTACCTCCAACAATTGCTCCAGCATGTCCCATTGTCCTTCCTGCTGGTGCTGTTTGACCTGCAATAAAACCAACCACAGGCTTTGTTCCATTATCTTTAATCCATCTTGCTGCATCAGCTTCTAATTGACCGCCAATTTCTCCAATCATGATTATTCCATCAGTTTGAGGATCGTTCATAAACAATTCAACAGCATCTTTCGTTGTAGTACCTATGATTGGATCTCCTCCGATTCCAATTGCAGTTGAAATTCCCATACCTGCTTTAACAACTTGATCCGCAGCCTCATAAGTTAATGTTCCAGACTTTGAAATAATACCTATATTACCCTTTTTAAATACAAAACCAGGCATAATACCACATTTAGCTTCACCAGGCGTGATAACACCTGGACAATTAGGTCCTATTAATATAGATGAACTATTTTTTAAGTGTTCTTTTACTAATATCATATCCTTTACAGGAATACCTTCTGTAATACATATAATTACATCTATTCCAGCATTTACTGCCTCCAAAATAGCACCTGCTGCAAAAGCTGGAGGAACAAAAATAATTGAAGTGTTTGCATTTAATTGAGCAACTGCTTCAGACACTTTATTAAAGACTGGCTTCCCTAAGTGTTTTTGACCTCCTTTTTTTGGAGTTACACCACCTACAATATTTGTTCCATATTCTATCATTTGTTCAGCGTGAAAAGTACCTTCACTACCTGTAAATCCTTGAACAATTACTTTTGAATTTTTATTTACTAATACACTCATAAATTACTTTTTGTTAATGCAAAATTAGTAGAATATGATTATAAACAAAGGATTTTAAATACTTTTGCAAGATGAAATTATTAAAAATTGATGATACAATATGTGCTATTTCAACAGGTGGAAATGAAAGTGCTATCGCAGTTATAAGAGTATCAGGTGATAATGCTATTAAATTTACAAATTCAATCTTCAGTAAAAATTTAATTAATATTACTACTCACTCTATTCATTACGGAGATATTATTATTGATAATGAATTGATTGATGAAGTACTTATAAGTATTTTTAAAAAAAATAATTCATTTACAGGCGAAGAAACTACTGAGATTTCATGTCATGGATCAATTTACGTTCAGGAAAAAATAATTCAATCTTTAATAAATTCTGGATGTAGATTAGCAAAGCCTGGGGAATTTAGCATGAGAGCATTTAAAAACGGTAAAATTGATCTCTCTCAGGCTGAATCAATTGCTGATCTTATTTCTTCGAAAAGTAGAGCTGAGCAACAAGTTGCAATTCAACAACTAAAAGGTGGTGTTTCAAATCAGCTCAAAAAGTTAAGAACTCAGTTAATTGATTTCGCATCTCTTATAGAGTTAGAACTTGACTTTTCCGAAGAGGATGTTGAATTTGCAGATAGAAATAAACTGAAAAAATTATTGTTTAAAATAGATAATGAAGTTGAAATTCTTATTGATTCCTTTAAAACTGGAAATGCTATCAAAAATGGTATTCCAGTTACTATCATAGGATCTCCTAATGCTGGAAAATCAACCCTTTTAAACTCTCTTTTAAATGAGGAGAAAGCTATAGTTTCTGAAATTGCTGGAACTACAAGGGATATTATTGAAGATAAATTAATTATTAATGGCTTAATATTTCGGTTTATTGATACTGCTGGAATTAGAAAAACAGATAGTAAAATTGAAAATATTGGTATTGATAAAGCCATTGAAAAAATGAATAAATCTGATATTATTATACAGTTAATTGACAATACAAATGATGTAGAAAAACAAATAAAGAAACTTAATAAGCTATCTAAAAATTGTACTGCATCTAAAATCATTGCAATAAATAAAATTGATATAAACAATAATAGTTCAGTTGATAGTGCGATATATATTTCTGCTAAAAAAAATGTCGGCATTAACACTTTAAAGCAGAAACTAATAGATTTATCCAGTATTAATAAACTATCTAACCAAACAACTATTATTACAAATACACGACATCTTCAAGAGTTGAAAAAAACTAGAGATGAAATTAATTTAATTATTAGCGCATTGGATAATAATATCAGTTCTGAATTTATAGCAAGTAATATTCGTGAGGCGCTAAATCATTTAGGAAGTATAACAGGAGAAATCACAAATGATACGTTATTAAAGAATATATTTTCCAAATTTTGTATCGGAAAGTGATGTTACTTTCACTTACTACCCTTATCCTTTCTTTTACTTGATATAAATACAATCATTCTTTCTTTTTGTTAATATATATTTGTTGTTATTTGCTATATTTTTGTTGTTATTTTTACTTTTGTTTAATTATAACAACAAATTAACAACAAATGAAAGTTCATTTAAGAAAGAGGATACAAAAGAAAGGTAAAAGAATAAGTCTTTACCTTGAATACTATAAAGGAACAAGAAAA